>Ga0207044_1070_pt1 | contig 17813 bp, 23 predicted proteins | sample Alteio_BWMinCont_68_FD_153300 | JGI IMG/M metagenome (GOLD analysis project Ga0207044, IMG submission 153300) | Enriched cells from forest soil in Barre Woods Harvard Forest LTER site, Petersham, Massachusetts, United States -... | ecosystem: Environmental > Terrestrial > Soil > Temperate forest >... | reverse complement strand
GATATTGCTTCTTCAACGACGCAACGAGGGCATCGAGGCGGCCCTGCGCGGCCTCAGGCGAGAGACCAGGCTGGAGGCGCGCGATGGTCTCAAAGGGGAAACGCGTGCCGCGCATCGGCGGCGGGGCGGGGTCGCCGTAAAATCCGGCCGCCGCCCACAAATCTGTACTGCGCTCGTCTCGGGTTTGGCCCTGGTCGCGAAAGCTGGCGGGCATGACACCCACAACATGATAGACATCGTTGTCAAGGCGCACACTGTTGCCCAGAATGCGCGGGTCGGTGCCAAATGCGCGCTTCCAGAGCCCATCGCTGATGACGACTTCAGGGAGGAAGCCGGGTGTGGCGTCGTGCGGATCCCAGGTGCGGCCCAACTGCGCGTCCACGCCGAGCACCGCGAAGTAGCTCGGTGAGACCGACTTTGAGGAGATGCTCGCGGGCTGGGTGCTGCCGGTGAGATTGTTGGTGCCGAAAAAGGATAGGGACACATATTGGAAGATTCCCGAGTTTTGAAGGTCTCGCAACTCAGGGATGGAAAGGCCGATGTCGTGCGCGCCCACGCCGGTAAGGTTGGCTTCAATTCGCACCAATTCGCTGGGGTTGGGGTAGGGCAAAGGGTGCAGCAGGGTTGCGTCGATGACGCTGTAGATGGCGGTGGTGGCTCCGACGCCGAGGGCCATGGTGGCGATGGCAACGAGAGCAAATCCGGGAGACCGGTGCAGCATGCGAAACGCATAGCGGATATCGAGCAGAAGATTCTCAGCAAGCGGAAGACTCTGCTCGGCGTTGTGTTGCTCGCGAACGGCCTGGGCCGCGCCCAGCTTCAGTGCGGCCTGCCGCCGCGCCTCAGTAGGCGACATGCCGGCGCGCAAATTCTCCTCTGTCTGCAAGGCAAGATGCTCGGCCATCTCTTCACGGACACGCTGGTCGGCGCGCCTTCCGGTGGCGAAGTTCGAGAAGCGGATGAACAAGCGGCGCAGGAATCTCATGGCAGGTCCTTCGCTTTGACTTTGAAAAAGCGCGTGATGATTGCCGCGGTTTGTTCCCAATCGTGGGTCTCTTCCCGGAGTTGTTTGCGGCCGGTCGCGGTAAGGCGATAAAAGCGGGCGCGGCGGTTGTTTTCCGATGCGCCCCACTCGGAGGCAATCGAGCCTTCATGCTCCAGCTTCAGCAGCAAGGGATAAAGGGTACCCTGGTTCACAGCCAGAACATCTCCGCTGATCTGCTCGATGCGGCGGGCAATCCCGTAGCCGTGCTGCGGCCCAGCACATTCAGTGTCTTCAGGACCATCAGCGCAAGCGTTCCTTGCAATACGTCCGGCTTTTCTTTCATCGGGAGACCCACCTTTAGGTTTCCTACAGGAATAATGGCAGGGTTCCTTTTGGAAAGCAACAGGAAATTTTTGCGCGATCTTGAGATGTCAAGTCCAGAGGATCTGTCAATAAACTGCCGGGAGACTGTTTATTGAGGGTGGCGTAGCTGTGATTACGAATGAAAAGCCGGCTTGCGTTTACCGAATTCGCTTCAACTCGCGATAACAGGGCCAAATCACTCATCCAGAATCGAATACTAGCGATTCTCGAGATAGATCCCCTGAAACGCCCATCGCGCCGCCGATCCGTCCTCGAAGACAGTTCGTGAGATTCCAGTCGAGATGCCGTACTTCAGGGGACCAATGTCCTGGAAGCTCGTTTTGTCGCCAGTCTCCGGATTGCCGACAAACGGGGAGTCAGGTTGGCTTGGAGGCGGGGGTTGGGAAAGGCTTGCTTGATGGAACTCAGCTCGTTAGCTGGACCACTCTTGAAAGGTGCGAGTGCTCGCCTTCGCCATAAGAGGCGCTTTGGATGGAGGGTGTTTGTATCAGCATCTTGCTCTGCTGGCGGCGGGCAGGATGGTTAGGGCCGGTGAATTCGAGCAGTTCGATAGGCGCGCCGTTTTCGACTATGAACGCGACGCGGACGCCGTCGGATGGGCTGTTGGGAGGAATCAGGATTTCGCGGCCAGCAAGCTCGGAGGCGAGGTCAGCCACTTCAAACGCGACGTGCGGAACTTGCCGGACGAGGTCAGGGACCGCCGAGTCCGCTTCGAAACGCATCCACTCCACGCCAAATTCGCTTTTCTCGTGGCTGACGACAAAGAGTTTCAGGTGTTTCAAGTGGTCTCGCCAGGCTTCGCTTCAGTAGTGGGAATTCCGATGTGATGGTACCGGCGCATTGTTTTTCGCTCTCCGTGGAATTGGCACAAATTCTACGGTGTCGTTACCGCGTTTGAAACCGCGCCCTCGTGACCGGACTTCTGAGGCACGAAGTCAAATTGTACATTACTGGTTTTGGCACAAGGCAGGTTCGGAATGCATGACGAGCCACCGGGAAATGATGCCCGAACAAAATTTCAACGACGCGGGCCAGAAGTCGGCTTCTCGGAGATGTGGCCGGGTTAGGATCGATAAACGCCCACGGGACCTCCAATCCGAGCGTACTCTGTGCGGCCGGAAGGATGATGCCATCCCGACTCTTCGGCTGAGTGAAATTGCGATTTGGCGGCAACTGATCTCGCGCCGCGATACCTTCTCTTTCTCTGGCCTATTGACTTGGCTTGTTCGGCGGTGTGGCGCCGCTTCAGGAGCGGGAGAGGTGTGACTAGGCTACTTACTGCGCTGAACTCGCAGTGAGCGTCGTATGAACAGCTCTGGAACGCACTCGCAGCTGCGCGGCGACGATCGCGTGTGTTAGCAAGTAGAAGGGCACAAGTACCGTGGGCACCAGGGACAGCGGCAGATACTGCATCGCCTGCGACCCCACACCGGCGTGGATCAGTTGCAGCGGGCTGCCCGCCGCCGAAGTAATGCCCAGCCCAACGGCCACAACGAGGTCAAGCGTTCCAAAGGCGTTCCATCCCGCAATCGTGCGCACCGAGGGCTCTTTGGAACGGGCAATGCTCAGCGCAAGCGGAATGGCCAGCGCGCCAGTGATCATATCGCCCAAACCTGCAAAGAATGGGAATGGTCCACTCAGGCTTCCTGCGATGAAGTCCAGCAGAAAGAGGACACCGAGGATGCGCATCGCATTCAAGCCGACGAGCAGTTGCGGCGGAATTCCGAGGAGGGTGGCGCGTACCTTTTCGCTGGTCAACGCCAGCACGCCGGCCGTCAGCAGCGGCACGGCGAACAGAACGCCGATTAGCGGCGCGGGAAGGTTTGGTGAGAACGCCAGCCGGCCGGATGCGCCGAGTAACACCGCCAAGCCTACCCATCCCCCGCCAACGGCCGCAATCACGAGGCGGCGGGCGAACGAGCCGGAAAGCGCCTGCGTCACCGCAACCAGATCAACCGCGATGACAGCCATTGTGACGATCGAGCCGGCGAGATCTAACGGAATCATTGAATCAGACATCGAAGTTCTCCTTTCAGACCATAGGATGATATGTGTCATCCTATGGATTCGGATTTTTACGGTCGCTGGAAAAAGTGGATTGAGCCGTGGGATGACTACCGGCATCCTATAATCAGTCATGCGTTACCGGTCTGAACACAAAGCGGAAATCCATCGGCAAATTGTGAAGGAGGCCTCCCGGCGCGTTCGCGCCGAAGGATTGCATGGTGCGGCCGTTTCAACCGTGATGCGGGACTCTGGTCTGACCCACGGCGGCTTTTACAAGCATTTCGGGAGCAAGGACGATCTACTCGTAGAGTCGTTGCGCGACGGCTTCGCGGAGATCGCCAGTATCCTCGCTCGCGCGGCCGAACAGGCGCGGCCAGGCCAGCAGTGGAAGGCCATTGTGAAAACCTATTTGCGCCCGGAAATGTGCGACTATCCCGAACGCGGCTGTCCGCTGCCGGCCCTCGCGCCCGAATTAGCGCGGGCAGATCCGGCGATGAAGGCTCAGATTGTCGGGGAACTTGTGAAGTACAGAGACGGCATGCTGCCGTTTATGCCTGGCCGGTGCTCCGCGGACAAAGAGCGGGCCTTCTTTGCCATCTTTTCAACCATGATCGGAGCAACGGCCCTCAGTCGCATCCTTCCTGCTCAGGCGCGGGCCCGGGTGCTTGCGAGCGCTCGTGATTTTCTTCTGGGCAGCTTTGATCATCCATGGTCAGCCTCATGAGCCTTCGCCCCAGCTTTCCCCTTACTGACTGATTACGAGCGGCTTGCACTGAGCGGGCAAAAATAGGTCCTCGTAAACGCGGTATGCAACGGCGATCCTTACTGATCACAGGTCAGCAGATTCCAGTCGCAAGCCGACTTCTCGGGATTGACGGTCTTCCCGAGGCACTCAACACCGATCAAACTAAGTCTCCTAACGCACTTCCTGGAAAACGATCGTGTAGCCATCAGGGTCTTCTGCGCTGAAGAGTCTGAGTCCGTATGGTGCCACTTTCGGACGCTCAGCCTTCAAACCTCGGCCGGTGAGTTCCTGATATGCCAGCTCTACATCGGAGCAACCGATGTAGAACACAGCATCCTTAGACCGCTTCTCTGGAGCCTTCAGCGGACGCTCATTCGAGTCATATTGAGTGTTCAGCATGATCTCCGCCCTCCCAAACCGCAGCCACATCCAATGAGAAAACCGGCCCTCCGCTGTCTCGACCTCAGGTGAGGCTGAGACTACCGAGAACCCGAGCATGTCTCGATAGAAGGCAAGAGCCGTTGGCATATCGAATACTCCGATCAGCGGCGTTAATCCCAGTGGAGAGAAGCTCATGTTTCCTCCAGATCCTGATTTTGCTGGCAAAGCAGAAGTCGGCAAAGCTTATTCATCTCCAATGCTACCAAGATGTAGAAACTGAAAGTTGGCAATGGGTTAGTATCGGCAAACGCCCTAGGCAACGCCGATTCACATGATATCGAGGCCTCGAGGATTCCGGTCGCCCCTGCCGACTTTCGAGGACTTTCGAGGAGTAATCATTCCGACCGCCGCGCAAAACTTGGGACATTCCAGATCTCTGAACAATGCGCGCGATGTGGAGCCAGAACTGCTCGGTAAGCCGGCACACTAAGCTCAATCTCGAACGCTTGCTGTGGCCGTTCGGCGGAATTGTCGGCGCAGCGACCGATTAAGGAAATCAATTGCCATTTCCCGTCTGCTGCGGACACAGGCGACGCTCCTGCGCACGGAAAGTAGGCTAGCTTCTAGCCCTACAAGGTTCGACCTTACGGGTGGCGAAACCGATACCCAACCCACCCATCCGTCAATATGTACGTGGGATTCGTGGAGCTGTCACCAAGTTTCTTGCGCAGTTGACCGACGAGCACTCGCAGATGAGCGCGGTTGGCGAAGTCGCCCCCTAGATTCAGGGCTGTGTGCAGCCGCGCATATGTAACCGGGCGGCCGGCCTGGGACATCAGGACCTTCAAGGCCTCAAATTCCAGAGGAGTCAAGTGAATTGCCTCTCCTGCTCTCTCGACGCGATGGCGCATGGTATCGAGCGTGATGTCGCCAACCGTAATCGCTGCATTCTCGGGAATTTCAGGAGCGTGGTAGCGGCGTATAGACGCGCGGATCCTGGCGGCCAACTCGCGCATCTGGAATGGCTTGGTTACGTAGTCGTCGGCCCCAGCTTCGAGTGCCCGTACCTTGTCGTCTTCGCTGCCGCGGACCGTGAGCATGAGAATAGGAAGCCTCGTAAAGCTTCGCCTGATGCGGGCAAGTGTTTCGATTCCTCCGACTCCAGGCATATTGATGTCGAGCAGTACAGTATCGTATTGGCCTGCTCGTAAGCAGACGAGCGCTTCCTCTCCGTTGCCAGCTTCGCCGACATCGAAACGAAGGATTTCAAGAGTGCCGGTGAGGCTCCGTCGCAACGATGTATCATCGTCCACGATTAGAACTTTGCCCTCTGATTGGGCCACTTCATGCCTCCTTCTGTATCTGTGGTAGAGAAAAGAAAAACGTAGTCTTCATTTCCGGAGTGCTTTCGACCCACACTCTTCCGTGGTGGGCTTCGGCAATACGCTTGGTCACCGACAGACCGATGCCCGTTCCCGCCGATTTGTATTGGGTTTCCGGTGCGCGATAGAAGCGCTCAAAAATGCGTAGAGCCTCTTGCGGAGGAATATAGGAGCCCTCATTCTGCACGCTGAATACAATTTCCGAGTCGGTCGACTCAACGCGCAAAGAGATCGGGGAGCCCGGGCGTCCATATTTCGAGGCGTTGTCGAGGATTTGAAACAGGGCCAATTGCAGGAGCCGGAGGTCTGCCCATACGTGATCGACTATCGAACGCACCGAGAGAAGCAGAGGGCGATCCTCGCGGGCCGAATCAGACCACGAGGGACATTCTTGGAGGAAATCACAGATTTCCACTCGTTCGAGTTCTACTCGAAACCGACCCTCGTCCAGTTCGGCGGTTTGAAGCACTTTGGACGTCAACTCCCCAAGCCTCGTCGCCTCACTTTCAATAAGAGAAGCGAGCTCTTTCTCCGTGTTCTCAAGTTTGGAGCTCTCCAGCAATCCCGAACTGGCCGTCTGGATTGTGGCCAATGGTGTCTTGAATGCGTGTGCCAGCCCATCCAGCATTGCGGAGCGGAGTTGCTCGCTCCGGCTCGCGGCCTCGGCGCTGCTTTCCGCGATGAAGGAGTGCGCTCGCTCGAGTGCGAGAGCCGCGAGTGTCGCGATCGCGTCCACACATGTCGAGTTGAGGTAAGCGCTCCGAGCAGAGCCGGCAACATAGACTGCGCCGATGGGCCTTGTTCCCAACCTCAAAACTCGCGTGAAAGTTCGCGAGGCATAATCGGTTTCTGAAGATTCATTGAAGTATGTTGCCCGAACCCGGTCCGCTGGAATCGTGGTGCGGCCCGCCTTGTCCATCGTGAATTCACGCGCATCCCATATGGCGACAGCGTCTGCTTCGAAGACGTCCGCGATCAGTCCCGCAAGTTGTGAACCGACTTCGTTCCGGCGGTCCATCATGATGATGTCACGACTGGCCAGATACAGCTTTTCGAGTCTGGTTCGTTCGCTCTGGGCAGCATCTGTCTGCGCCCGAAGGCGATCAGCAAATCGGCTCACGGAAAGGGCAATCATGATGAAGATAGCCGAAGAGATCCAATCCTGGGGGTCATTTTCATAAAAGGAAAGAATCGGCGGCATGTAATAGAAGTCCAGGAAGGCAACCGCCGCGATGGATCCCATCGCAGCCTCGATAAATCCCCACCGAAATGCAATGAGCATGACGAGTAGCAAATCGACAAGTCCTGTGGTCAGCGCCTTGGCGTGGCATCGAAACCCAACCGTCGTCACCAGCACAAGGATCAGAACAACTGTCGCGCTCCGCAGGAGACGCCTGGCCGCGTACATACACTTCTTCCCAAGCGAAAAGAGTAGCCCTCCATCCGTAAGGATTTGCTAAGGGAAACATCTGCAAACTCCGATGTCCACCTTGTGGTTGAGCGAATTCAGGGGAATCGCTGACAGACTCTTCCAATAGTTGCAAACAAACCATAAAGACCACGCCAATCGTTATCGAGTCGTAATGCGTTCTGGCATTGACTTGAATTTAGAAACGCCAAGTTCCCATTGGCAGATTGGATGGCAAGAAGTTGAAAACCTTTCCCGATTCTTCTCGAGGCTCTGTCGGTTCCGTGTCGGATTCCACCGCGCACTCTGTTATGTGTCTGCACTTGGAGCGCTTCATGTTGCTCGCCGGGCAGACCTCCTCGTCGGAACAACGAAGAGGAAACGTTTCGGCTGTGAATCCTGGTCGTTCATTCAGGCCGTATCTTGTCATCGGCGCACTGGTCCTTGCAGCGCTCCTGTTCTTGCTGGCCCCGTTTTCTCACGCGCAGTCGACGTTCGGCAGTATTCGGGGAACCGTCCAGGACACTTCCGGAGCGGCGATCCCCGGCGCCAAAGTCACCCTGCATAGCATCGACGAAAACACGGATCGTTCTGTCAATTCAGACGATACCGGCAGCTACGTTTTGGAGAATGTGAAGGCCGGCAAATACAGCATTCGGGCCGATCGCGAAGGTTTTGCCGAGACCGTTATCGACAACATCTCGCTTGCTGCCCGGCAGGATCTTCGCTTTCCGCTCCAAATGCCGGTCTCTACGCAAACCACTAGCGTCGAAGTGACCGCCTCAAACGCTGAAATCAACACCGAGAATGCGACGGTGAGCGATTCGAAGGGGACCGCCGAGATCGGTCAATTACCGTTGAACTTTCGTGGCGCCACGACAAGTCCCTTGGCCGCACTGGCAAGTTCCGCAAATGTCCAGCAGGACAGCCAGGGCAATTTCACGATCGGCGGCGCCACAACCGACATGATCGGTTTTTCAGTCGACGGAATCTCTTCGGTGAATGTGTTCCAGAGTGGCGTGGCGCTTGGAGTGAACGCGGCGGGAGCCAATCCCTATCCGTCATCCGAAGGCATATCTGAGCTCAAAGTCACGGCCTTCAATAACAATGCCGAATTTTCCCAGGTTGGTGACGTCACGTTCACAACCAAGGCTGGAACGAACCAGTATCACGGAAGCCTCTTTGAGTATTTTCAGAATGATGTGCTCAACGCGCACGTCTATAACTTTCCCGAAAAGGCTCCTGAGCGGTTCAGCACGTTTGGCGGCAGCCTGGGCGGTCCAATCGTGATCCCGCACCTCTACAATGGCCACAACAAGACCTTCTTCTTTTTTGACTACGAAGGCAATCGGCGGAAGACATCTCAACCGGAGCAATATGCCGTTCCCACGGCGCTTGAGCGGACCGGCGACCTGAGCGAGCTCGCCTCGACGATTCCTGTCAATTCTTCGAATCCAAACTGTCCGGCAAACACGGGCTGCCTGATCAATCCGGCAACCGGATCACTGTCAAACGGTCAGCCGTTTGCGAACGACAAAATCACAACACCGCTCAGCCAGTCCTCTCTGGCATTGCTCAATGCGTATTATCCATTGCCCAACGCGAACAACCTGGGCGGCGGGCTGAACTACCAGACGCTTGTCCCTGTTCCTTCGAACACCAACGGGTTCGATGGACGGGTCGACTACGTAATTTCGCCCAGGCAGCAAATCTATGCCCGGTACAACTGGAAGAACCTCCTCGTGAACACGGTGAATCCGTTGCTCCCCAACGATGTCGACACCGAGCACGACCGCAGCTTCTTGGTTTCGCACAACTTCACAATCAGCAACAGTCTGCTGAATGAGTTCCGCTTTGGCTTCAGTCACTCACTTCTCGCGCCGAATTTCCCGGTTGTCGGCGCCACGGCAATTTCCAACCTGGGCCTTCAGGGCGTGAACGTCTCTCACCATCCCACCGATCAAGGATTTCCAAGCATTGTCTTCTCAGACGGAACCAACTTCACGCCGATCGGCAGAGACCATGTCGGACCGACGCAATCGAGCACCAACCAGATTGCCGACAATCTGACCTACACACGTGGCAAGCACACCATGCGCGCAGGCATTGATGTGCGCTGGGTACGGTTCGCGGTGCCCGAGATCGAGACTCCTTCCGATGATTACGGTCTCTTCACCTTTAACCAGAACATCTTCACCGGCAGTTCGTTCGGCGATTTTCTCTTGGGAATCCCGAACACGACATACTTTGCAGTGACCGGTCCGAGAGACAACGCTGGAGGAATGCAGATGGGCATCTATGGGCAGGATGAGTGGCAGGTTAATCACCGGCTCACGGTCAATTTCGGTCTGCGCTGGGAACTACTTCCACCCTTTATTGACTCCAACGGCATCCAGGCCAACTTCGATCCCAAGACCAATGCGGTGATCGTAAATGACGTGCTGTACCGCAAACTGGGCGGTCCGGTGCTTGCCTTCCTGCAGTCCTTCAATGCCTGCAATGCGGCTCCTCCGGGATTCTCGGCGCCCGCGGATCCCGGTTATGCGCCATCCACGTCGATGCCATGTACGAAGGTCATTTCGAACAGCGAGGAGGGATTTCCAGCCGGCCTGCGCCAGACCTATCTGCGCAACTTTGATCCACGGTTGAGCTTTGCCTACCGCCCGTTTGGCAATGACAAGACAGTTTTTCGCGCCGGGTTCGGAATCTTCACGGTGACCGCTCTTGGTCAGCTCCAGAACAACAACGAAAGCAATCCCCAGGCATCGGTTTATACGTATACCAACATGAACGCCAAGGGTACTCCGTCGTTCGCGTTTCCGCAGGTGGCGCCCCCAGGTGTAGCCGGACAAGCCCAGATCGGCGGCGGAACGATCGAACAGGCAACCGATCCCCGCTATCGCGATGCGCAGGCGGCGCAGTGGAACGTCACGGTAGAAAGGGAAATCGCGGCGAACACGGCCTTGCGTGTGAGCTACGTCGGCATGAATTCCTATCGGTTGAATGTTACGGTCAATCTCAACCAGCAAATGCCCACCACCGTTCCTGCTCCGCAGCCAAATCCGAATCCCATTCCGTTTCCAAACTGGGGAACGATTTATTCGACCGAGAATCTTGGCCACCAGAACTACCAGGCAATGGAAATTCAAGCCACCCAGCGGACTAGCAGAGGACTCTCCTACCAGGCCAACTACACTTGGGCTCATGATCTGAGCGATGCGCAGGGCGATGCACCTACTGCTTTTCAGGGCGAGACGCGTTACGGACTAGCGGACGATGATCGTTTCGCCATCAGCAAGAACCGCGGGAATGTGATCGGCACTCGCCGCAACCGATTCCTGCTGACCGGCACCTACGAGTTGCCGTTTGGAGTGGGCCGTCAGTGGCACAGTTCCTCGCCGATCATAAGCGGGCTCCTTGGCGGTTGGAATCTGAACACGATTACACTGCTCGAATCGGGTCCATACCTCACACCCACGATGAGCGTGAGCCTGGACCAAACAAACACTAACCCGGCTGCCGCCAACGTCACGGTGGTACGTCCAGATCGTGTCGGGAATCCCATTCCGGCTCATCGGACCAATGCCAATTACTTCAACATCGCTGCATTCGCTCCTCCACCAGTCGGTGCAGGCCGAGTGGGAAATGCGGGTGTCGGCAGTCTGGACGGGCCCGGAACGATCGCAGTGAATGCAGGACTTGCCAAGGTTATCGCCTTCCGGGAACGGTGGCGCCTGCGGTGTGAAGGCACGTTCACAAATGTACTGAACCACACGAATTTCGCTCCGCCGGCTACGGACATCAGCAGCCCGGCGTCGTTCGGTGCGCTCACGTCGGCCCAGACCGCAGAAAGCGCCGGTAACCGAACCGGACAGCTTGCTCTGCGCCTGGATTTCTAGCTCCATGCGGTATGTCGGGCGTTCGAGATGGCCGAAGCGGCAGAGCCTCCGTTTCGGCCATGCCTGTATCGAAAAGGCTCAACTTTACGGAAGGAGAGTCCGTCATGACCAGAAGGAACACGCTTGTGGGATTACTGCGTGCAAGCCTGATGTTCGTGGGCTTCGCTTCCAGTCAGAAGGATCGCATTGTAAAACATCCCGATCCGGCCATCCTGGCGAGTGAAAACGTGAAGGAGCTATTGCTGCTCATGGATCCAGACAAAAAAGGGAAGATTACCAAGCTGGAGAGTGACAAGTTCTCGTGTCATATCAATTTCGATTTTGTTTGATCTGGAGGTTTGATAGTTCTGTGGCCAGATCGATCCATTGATCAACGAGCAACTTCATGCGCTCGTAGTTTTTCAACTGCTTGCGGATTGCCGGCAGGTCTTCCTTGCGGACGAACTTGGTACTGCTCTTGCCCTTTCGGGTGAAGCTAAGTTGGTAGTAAGGGCCATGCTTTTGTGGCGGTGTTGCTATGCAGCGACATCCTGGAGAGCCGCATACGGTGTACTGCTTGGAAAGGCTGCCTGGCCGCAGCTGCCCGAGTCCAGCAAGGTCCCGCTTTAACTTCTCGATTTGACGTTCTATTTCAGATTCCCTTTTGGTATTCATCGGTGAAAAGTATACCGCGGCTGTATCTGATAGCACGATACTGCTATCAGATACAGCCGCGGTTGCCGACATGACTCTTTGGGTTCCCTGGATGAACGCTGTTCGGTCCCTGCGGCCCGCTTGCCAGAGATCTCGCACTTTCCTATGGATGCTCCTGACCCCTGATTGGCCTCTGTTGCCGATTGGATCTGGCTGGGGTTAGCAGCTATGTCCGGGTTCTCGGCTTGCGCCCCGAGGCTTACCACCGCTTGCTGCATCTGTTTCACAGCAAGGCACTCGATTTGGACAAGCTCACCGCCTGCTGGGTGAAACTGTGCCTGACGCTGTTCAAGCCCGTCTGTGCGGGCTCCCGCTTGATCTGCGTGGCCGACGGCATCAAGGCGCCCAAAGAGGGCAAGCTGATGCCCGCCGTCAAGAGCTTGCATCAGCAATCGGCCAGCACCTGCTCGTCTTCGAGCAGCTTGGATGCCGCAGTGCGCTCGAAGATCGTGCGGATCTTCGCCGGATCCGTGTAGTCGAGCTTGAGGGGCAGGGAAGTCTTGCAGTCGGCCTCGAGGAAGCCCACGCGCCATTTGGTCTTGTAGAGCTGGAACGAGAGTAGGACGCGATGCATGCCCCCCAGTATAGCGAAAGAAAGGCGAAAGCGCATCACGGATAAAATGCCGCTGTCGACCCATACGGCCGACCAGGACATGCCGATCATTCAGTGTGAAGTGGAAATGCAGGGCCAGGCGCGTATATCGTTGCCTTACTTGGGATTCTCGGTGCCGAGGTGATCGCACATTCAGCTCATCGCTCACCACCGAGCTATCGTGAGGAGCGAGGTGCAACCTCATCAGAATATGATTCGAGGCAAGAGATAAATTCTCCCGCGGCCTCAATGTCTGATAAGAAGCATTATGTTAACAAGTAGTTTATAATCTGTATATTACGCTTTACACTGTAAGTATTACATTAGGGTTTGTTTCCCCGTCAAGGGCAAACGAAAGGCGGACTCTGAAAAGATCCGCCTCGTGGGTTGCTCAAATTGGAATAACGCGATGCCTGTGGCCGGCATCTTGACCTCTTCGGTCGGCGCTCGCAGAGATAACGGGCCGAAGCGTCCAGCGGTGGTCTTGTAGAAAGTCTTGCCTTGAGAGAGCCACGCCGGTACAGCATCTGGTCGAGAGACTGCGCTGCCAGGTACACCGTGGGTCTTCTGGATCAGCTCGCGGATCTCGTCCGGGGGTCTTCTCTATTTCTCAACTCTTCACTTCATGTTATCTTTGTAAGTCGTTTATTCAATGTATGATAACAAGTCTATTAATTAGATAGTAAACATGCCCGAGCAAAGCTCCAAAAGCAATTAACTGCGCTTAATGTTGCTCTTAAGAGCAGGGCCGCGAGTCGAGCCAGGAATCCCCTTCCCACTGAGCCTCGACATATGCTTCTTTGATCTCCGCTGTCTTCCGGTCCTGACGGAAAGTCGCCGCCTCCCAGCTCGATCTCTGCCGGTTTCCTGATCGGGGCCGTACAGATACAGCCGAACGCCGCCACCTAGCGCCGTCGGCCGCGGTTCGATCTCATAGATAGCGGTACACGACCAAGACTTCCCGCACTCCACCTGGCGTCCAATCGTTCGACATCGCAGCATCCCATGTCATTGGAACACGAAAGGCGAGCCTGGTAGCGCGCCCCATCGTGAATCCCAATTCTATATCCCAAACCATGGCTGGAGTGCCGCTTTAAGAAATCATAACCAAGCTGCTGTCCTGCATAAACTTAGACCAAGGCGGTTGAAGACAACGGCACGTCGTCGATTACCACGTCCTTGCGAAGCTCAGTCAGGCCGAACATCCCTTCCATCGTCTTGTAGAAACCACGGCCCGCGGACGCGCGCTTGTAGAGCATCTGGTCCAGCGACTTGCCGGCTCGATCCGGTAGGTGGTGCGGATCAGCTGCCGCAGCTCGTCCACCGACTTCTCTTCCCCGCCGGCGTTCTTCAGGATCGTCCTGGTCATCTCGAGTGTGTTGGCCACTTGTTCCGAGAAGATCAGATGATCCGTTTAACACTTACGACCTGTGCGTCCACATCGGATCCACTTACTGCCTGGCCAAAAATCCGCCATTCCCCGTTCTGTCTGATCCCGACGGCGTAGGCGCGGGCAGCATAGTTGATTGCCGCGCCATACACATATGTCAGCTGCCAATTCTTGAATCCGTGGAACCGACCCGATTTCTGCAGGAGAGTCTGCAGATTTGCACCCGTTCCTCTTGTGCCGCCAGGCTGAATGTGGGCGACCACAACATTGGCTCCGAGTTTGAGCACACAGAAGGCGCACCCACTTAGCTGTCCTGTCACAAGGATATCGGCGCCCATTCCGCCCAGGCTATAGGCCTCGATATCCGCAACGTCGAACTTCTCTGTGGCCGGTATCATGCGCACATTTTTGCAGGTTATTTGCACAGGGTCGATGAAGCCGGAGTCTATATGATTGAGCTTGAAGCACGCTTGAACCCCGTTCGGCTGAGGTCCCGGATCACGACCATGCTTGCCAAAGTAGAAATGATGTTCACCGGAGGTGGGAGGGCCGCCCATCATAATGATGTTGAAATGCAGGAAGTCAATAGGATTTGCCTTTAATTGTGAAAGGGCTGACAAGGCGGGATTAGCAGTAATGAGATTTTGAGTAGCCATGGTGAGACCGGCCTTCGGAAAACAGCCTGAAACGTATCAACAAGCGTTGTAGCATGCTACGTGACCAAAGTTGTACATACTACGTGACCAAAGTCGGACGGACCTTTGTACCGTTGTCCGCGGGGCCTCCGGCTCCACAGGCATCGTGTTCCAGTTGACGCCCCCGTCCGGAGGGTGCGGGTCGTGGACCGAAACCGTACTGGCAGCGGCAGACCCGTTCCCTCATAGGTACGACCGATTCTGGCGGTTCGAGAAACTGCGGCGAAGTCTTCAAGGTATCTCCGTCCTCGGGTGCCGGGGAGTGGACCGAAACGGTTCTGTACAACTGGCCGTGCGCGAATGCAGGAGGCACCAATGAATCCCGAGTGGTGTACCATAACGGCTTGCTGTACGGCACGACCACCTCTCTAGGGAGCGCGAATCTCGGCCAGGTTTTCGCCCTTGTGCCGTAGCATCGCACGCTAACGCGCCCGAGCCGAGCCACAATTCAGTGATTCAGTGACTTCGATAACATGGTCGACTGTATCTCCAAACGTCACTTGGTCTCCGGTGTAAGCTGCTCATTTAGCGTTAGTTGCGCAAGAGTAGCAAGGATTAGTCCTGATATACGCCGTACGCTGAAGATACGTGAAAAGATTAGACGGCGTTTTCCTTCACCCTCCCGAATCACTCGGGAACGATCCATCAGGACATCTACCACTCGGCTCATCAACATCAACCTGCGCGGGGTTTGGAGCTCGATGAAATACGAATTGCGCCACATGGATCGGCGAGGCAGCGGTGAAATCGTCAATAATGCCTCGGTCGGTGCTCTGACGGGTAATCCGGGCATCGGATCTTACATCGCCTCGAAGCATGGCGTTGTGGGTCTGACGCGAACCGCCACCCCTGAATACATCAAGAAAGGCATTTACGTGAACGCCGTCAATCCCGGACTGATCGATACCCAGATTGCTCGCGATGTTGTGAGCGGGGACGAAAGGGCAGGATATCGCAAATAGAGTACCCATCCAGCGTGCTGGGAGACCGGAGAGATTGCCGCAGCCGTGCTTTGGCTTTGCAGCCCTGCGGCAAGCTACGTGGTGGGCCAGGCATTGACCGTAGATGGTGGAATGACGGTAGTGTAGCCGAACACCGCTTAACTGGCTCATCGGTTTTGCCATCGGGCGCCATTACCTATTTGAGACGGGAGAAGGCCGCGCACGGGGTGTTTTACGAGGACGGAACCAAAGGGCCTTCGGGAGACGATATCCTGTTTGCCGGAACCCCTATTGGAGATTTCCGATCTAGCGGAGGAAACACGGATGGCCAATACTTTCGGTAAAGACATTCTCATCCAGGCTCCAGATCCGAAAAAGGCGGCTGCGTTTTACGTTGAATACCTCGGCTTCACGGTAACAAGCGAGAAGCCAATGATTGAATTGAGTGGCCCGTACATCAACCTCTACATCGAGGAGGGCCCGCCATCAGGGCCGGTGCTTGAAGTAACGGTAGCGAATGTCGATCAAGTTACCGAACGGTTGGTGGCTCAGGGCTGCGCTGTGGTCAAGGACGAGCCCGATTTTCCGCGCCGCTACATTCGCGATCCGCACGGATTGATCTACAACCTAACGACGTGAAGTGACGACCGAAAAGCGACCATGGGCGTCAATCATGCCATCTTCCCGGGTGACTGCGGCTTGATGAGCGCGTTGCTCTGATTTCGTGAAACATGTTCATATGGTGCGGAGTTGGAGCATAAAGCCGCTGCATTCCGCAACTGCAAACAGGTATGATTCTGCTGCCGTGAACTTGGCAAACCCAATTCGCAATATTTCGGATACCGCCCTGTGGGTAGCGGTGTACCGCGCGCAGGAGAGCGAGCGCGCCGACGCCGTCTTCCGCGACCCCTATGCGCGCAAGTTGGCCGGAGATCGGGGCATGCAAATCGCCGCCGGGATGCCATTCGCCCAGCGGCATTCATGGTCTTACACAGCGCGTACCTGGCTGGTCGATCAATTCATTGAACGCGAAGTGCAGCAAGGCGCGGACATGGTCATTAACCTGGCTGCCGGGCTCGATTCCCGGCCGTACCGGATGCAGCTTTCCTCTTCGCTTCGGTGGATCGAGATCGACCTGCCGGATATGCTGACCTACAAGCAGGAAGTTCTCGCCGCTGATCGTCCGCTCTGCATTCTCGAGCGCGTGCCGCTGGATTTGAAAGATATTGCAGGGCGCCGAGCATTGTTTCAGCGGCTCGGGGACGAAGCGAAGCGCGTGCTGGTGGTGAGCGAAGGGCTCATCATTTACTTTGAAGCCGACGGGGCTGCTGAGCTGGCCCGCGATCTGGCGGCCCGCTCCAGCTTCCGATGTTGGGTCACCGACCTTACGTCACCTGCGCTTCTCAAGATGCTCCAGAAGACCATTGGTGACCCGCTGGTTGATGCCGGTTCGCCGCTGAAATTCGCGCCTCGGGAAGGGCCGGAATTCTTTGCCCCATACGGCTGGCAGTCGGTCGAGACGCGTTCTCTGTTACATACCGCGGCGAAGTTGAAGCGCCTGTCGTTCGGGATGCGGCTGCTGTCGCTTCTCCCCGATCCTGCTGGCCGCAAGCCCGACAAGCCGTGGGGAGGAGTCTGCGTGTTGGAAAACTGCGGACCGGCGCGCACTAAAAGCTGTGCCGCAGCAGATCGACAGTAACGTGGTGAAGCAGAGCGGTGAACTTCATCTCCTTATGTTCCCTTGCTGCTTTCCGCACACCTGCCAAACCCTGTGACGCGCTTGCCCCGCTCTGTGTCGTGTGCGTGTGTGGTTGAACGGTGTTCTCCTTGATCAGCGGCCTTCCCTCCTCACTCTTCGCCATCGAATGCTCGACTTTGTTCGAATGACTCATCGGTACTATGCCACTGTCCGACTCCTCGGGTGCGTACACGCGGGCGTTGCGGCCTAAGCCTTCACCCGCCGTCCTGCTGTTGCTGCTCGCAGAAACATCCGAGGTCTCCCGGTTCTCGTACATGAAGCTTCCAGACGTGTCTGGGGTCTTCGGCTACGCAGGGCTGGCAAAGGACTCGCGTTATCGCCCTCGCCATGTTGCCTTCCACCAAATCAAAAGCGTCAGCGCCCTGATTGCATCTTTTCGGAGCTCAATACCCAGCCCGCCTGTACCCCTGTTTACGCTTCGCCGTACACCTCGCAGTGCACAGCGCAAAACTCGGGGCCGAGTGGTTCGCTACTCCTTTCTCGTAGGACTCTTGCATTCCCTGCTTCATGCCGGTTTATCCCGGCGCACTGGTTTGGCGATTTACCGCTCGT
>Ga0207044_1069_pt1 | contig 17853 bp, 18 predicted proteins | sample Alteio_BWMinCont_68_FD_153300 | JGI IMG/M metagenome (GOLD analysis project Ga0207044, IMG submission 153300) | Enriched cells from forest soil in Barre Woods Harvard Forest LTER site, Petersham, Massachusetts, United States -... | ecosystem: Environmental > Terrestrial > Soil > Temperate forest >... | reverse complement strand
GTGACCAGGTAATGGAAGGCATCGCCGAAATGATTCCCGAGATGCAAGTGGAAGCAACTTTTCCCGACGGAACGAAACTCGTAAGCATTCACAACCCAATTCGTTGAAGCAAGGACTGACATGATACCAGGCGAGATTTTTGCTGCAACTGGCGAGATCCTTCTGAACAAGGACAGGGCCGCCATCATTATTAAGGTCGCAAACACTGGCGACAGGCCAATACAAGTTGGCAGCCATTACCACTTCGCTGAGACCAATTCTGCTCTCCGATTTGACCGGAAAGCTGCACTCGGGTACCGCTTAGACATTCCGGCGGGAACAGCCGTGCGCTTCGAGCCGGGTCAGTCTCGCGAGGTCTCGTTAATTCCCTACGCCGGCGCGCGCCTGGTTTACGGCTTTAACCAGGCTGTCATGGGAGCTTTGCCGAAAGAGTTGCCGAGGTGACCGAAGATGCCTAACAAAATGAACCGTGCCGCATATGCGCAAATGTTTGGCCCAACAGTTGGGGACAAGATACGCCTTGCGGATACCGACATCGTCATCGAGGTTGAGAAGGACTACACGACTTACGGCGAGGAAGTGAAGTTCGGAGGAGGGAAAGTAATTCGTGACGGCATGGGACAATCCCAGCGTTCGCGCAGCGAGGGTGCAGTCGACACGGTAATTACGAACGCCCTGATTCTTGATCACTGGGGAATCGTGAAGGCAGATATCGCCGTCAAAGACGGCCGCATTGCAGCCATCGGGAAAGCTGGAAATCCAGATGTCCAACCGAACGTCACGATCGTAATCGGCCCCGGAACTGAAGTGATCGCAGGCGAGGGCAAGATTGTCACGGCCGGCGGCATCGACACCCACGTTCATTACATCTGCCCACAACAGATCGAAGAAGCTCTCTATTCAGGCCTGACCACGATGATGGGCGGCGGGACGGGACCTGCTGTAGGGACGAATGCAACCACCTGTACTCCAGGTCCGTGGCACATTCAGAAGATGCTGCAGGCCGCCGATGGCTTTCCTATTAACCTAGGCTTTTACGGCAAAGGAAACGCAAGCTCGCCAGCGGGCCTCATTGAGCAGATCGAGGCCGGGGCATGCGGCTTCAAGCTTCATGAAGACTGGGGTTCGACGCCCTCCGCAATTGATTGCTGTCTGTCTGTTGCAGATGACATGGATGTTCAGGTTCTGATCCATACCGACACGCTCAACGAAAGCGGCTTCGTCGAGAATACAATCGCCGCCTTCAAGGGCAGAACGATTCACACGTTTCACACTGAAGGAGCGGGCGGCGGACACGCCCCGGACATCATTAAAGTCTGTGGCGAACCAAACATCATTCCATCTTCTACGACTCCAACGCGACCATACACCGTAAACACTCTTGACGAGGCCCTCGATATGGTGATGGTCACCCATCACCTCGATCCGCGAGTTCCTGAAGATCTCGCATTCGCCGAGAGCCGCATTCGTAAGGAAACCATCGCGGCCGAAGATATTTTGCACGATCTCGGCGCCTTGTCGATCATGTCCTCGGACAGTCAGGCGATGGGCCGCGTTGGAGAAGTGATCATCCGCACGTGGCAGACCGCAGACAAGATGAAGAAACAATTCGGGCGCCTGGGCGAGGAACAGGGCGAGAACGACAACTTCAGAGCTCGACGATACGTATCGAAATACACGATCAATCCCGCCATAGCTCAAGGCATCTCTACATATGTCGGTTCGATCGAAATTGGAAAGCTAGCCGACATTTGCATCTGGGATCCAGCCTTTTTCGGGGTGAAACCCGATATGGTGCTAAAGAGCGGCACCATCGCGGCCGCCATCATGGGAGACCCTAACGCCTCCATCCCTTCGCCGCAACCCGAATACTATCGGCCCATGTTCGGTGCGTTCGGTCGCTCTTTAACGGAAAGCTCGGTGACGTTTGTGAGCCAGGCTCTAATCAACAAAGCAGAGGCGCTTGGCCTTGCAAAGAAACTCCTTCCTGTCTCCAACACGCGCAAGATCGGCAAGCGTTCGATGATTTTGAATAATGCCACGCCTCGCATGGAAGTAAACCCCGAAACCTACGAAGTGCGTGCCGATGGCCGCCTTCTTACCTGTGAGCCAGCCAGAGTCTTGCCCCTGGCCCAACGCTATTTCATGTACTGAGGTGACCATGCATCGTGCTTCGATTTATCTCCCCGCCGGCCAATGGCCGCAAGAAAAGGCATCAGGCTCTCTCATTCTTGATTTCGACGAACGCCATCGCCGCCGCTTTCGTCTGACGGCAGATCAAGGGGACGATATTCTTCTCGACCTTCCGCAAACGGTTGCCATGGCCGATGGAGATGGTTTGCAACTGGAAGATGGAAGGTGGCTAAAGGTTCAGGCCGCTCCGGAAGAGATCGTCGAAATCAGGCATGAAGATCGAAAACAGCTGATGCGTCTTGCTTGGCATCTGGGGAATCGGCATTTGCCCACTGAAATTCAAGATCAGGTTCTTCGGATTCGGCCCGACCACGTGATCGAAGACATGCTCCGCGGCTTCGGGGCACATCTTCAAACGGTCCAGGCCGCGTTCCAGCCCGAAGGCGGCGCTTACGGTCATGGCCATCATCACAAACATCATGAGGGCGAGCATCATCATGAGTGATCAACAGCACCGTATCTCACAGCTGGCTCTCTTGAGACAGCAAAGTTGGCTTTCGCCTGCATTTCCGACCGGCTCCTACAGTTATTCTCACGCTATCGAGTGGGCGGTAGAAGCGGGATACATTCATGATCGCAAGAGTCTCGTTGATTGGCTGGAAGCGGATCTGTGCTATGGCTCGGGACGAAACGAAGCGATTGTTTTTATCGAGGCATGGCGCTGCGCGACAGAGGACAATTGCGAGAAGCTACTGGAAATTGCGGAACTCGCAGCCGCCTTTCGGGGGACGTCGGAATTTGCGCTCGAAACTTCGCAGCAGGCGACTGCCTGCCTCGCTACATTGCGCCGAGTATGGCCCGATCCCTTCCTGGAGACTCTTTCCGAATTGCTCTCGGAACTCAGGATTGCGCCGGTGTTGTCGGTCGTGCTTGGAGTTCGGGCAGCAACGCAAGACATTCCGGCGATCTTGGCACTGCCAGCTTTCCTGCAGAGCTACCTCGCCAACCTGGTAACCGCCGGCGTTCGCCTGGTGCCGCTCGGTCAAACCGATGGTCAGCTTGCCATTGCCGAACTTGAGGGAGCCGTGCTGGCCGTGGCTGCGCAAGCTGGGTGCGCAACAATTCACGATCTGGGTTCGGCCGCCTTCATGGTCGACCTTGCTTCCGCATCTCATGAAACCCAATACACGAGGTTGTTTCGCTCATGATTCATACGTCCAATTCCGATCCTCAAGCACATCCTTTGCGTGTCGGCATCGGCGGCCCTGTCGGGTCTGGCAAAACGGCTCTGGTCGAGGCGCTCTGCAAACGCCTTCGCGACACGTATGACATTTACGTGATTACGAATGACATCTACACCAAGGAGGATCAGCTCATCCTCACGCGTGCGCAGGCGCTGCCCGCAGAGCGCATTATGGGAGTCGAAACGGGAGGCTGCCCTCACACTGCAATTCGTGAAGATGCCTCCATGAACCTCGCCGCCATTGAAGAGATGAATAAAAAATTCCCCGGCGCAGAACTGTGCTTTGTGGAATCGGGCGGAGATAATCTGGCGGCAACTTTCAGCCCCGAACTGGCCGACCTGACGATCTACGTGATCGATGTCTCAGAAGGTGAAAAGATCCCTCGCAAGGGCGGGCCAGGAATTACGCGCTCCGACCTTCTCGTTATTAATAAGATCGACCTGGCTCCCTTGGTAGGGGCGAATCTTGGGGTCATGGAAGCGGACACGCTCAGAATGCGCGGGAAGCGGCCATTCGTTTTCTCTAATTTGAAAAGCGGCGAAGGCGTCGAGACCATTGCAAACTTCATCATTGAGAAAGGTGGATTGGCGACCGTAGGAAGCGCTATCAACGGCCTCGCGGAACAACACACCTCCGGCAGGGAGGTGTAAATGGCACCCTGGAACCTGCAATCAAGAATGGCCAGGTCACCACTCCTGTGCTACGGCTTTTCGGTGGGTTGCGTTGCAATTGCGATGGGGCTGGCGCTTGTATTTCAGCAATACCGCTTTCGTGAGCTGGCACCACCTTTTAACCTGGCCATTGCCGTCGCCACTTGGTATGGAGGAATCGGGCCTTCTGTGCTGGCCCTCGTGCTATCCATCGCGTGCTTCGATTATTTGTTTTCCCCACCCATCTATTCTTTCGCAATCTCCAGGGACGATCTGCCTTCTTTTTTCGTTTTCATGGTCTGGGCGGTACTCATCGCGTCGTTCACCGAGGTTCGACGTCGAATGGAGGACGATCTCAGTCACGCCCGCGACCGTCTTCAGATTGAGGTGGAACACCGCAAGCAGCAAGAGGGCGAAATTCGCAAACTGAACCAGGAACTCACCAACCGGGCTGCGGAACTTGAGTCGAGCAACAAGGAACTAGAGTCTTTTGCCTACTCGGTATCCCACGACTTGCGTGCCCCGCTTCGGCATGTCGTGGGATACTCAGAGCTACTGCAGAAAAACTCGCCTTCTTTTGATGACAAAGGTCATCGGTACATCAACACGATTCTCGAGGCAGCAAAAAAAATGGGTGTCCTGATTGACGATTTGCTTGCGTTTTCCAGGATCGGACGGGCCGAGACGAAAAAGACGCTGGTGAATCTGGGGGATCTTCTCAGAGAAGTCGTCACGGAGATCCAACAGGAGGCAACGGCGCGAGAGATTGGGTGGAAGATCAGCGCCCTTCCAGTCTGTTACGGAGACCGTCCCATGCTAAGGGTGGTTCTTGTCAATCTCGTTTCCAATGCGGTCAAGTTCACACGGATGCGAATGCGCGCCGAAATCGAGATTGGTTGTACAGATAGAGACGATGATGACCTGGAGGTGTTCGTCAGGGACAACGGCGCCGGCTTCGACATGCGGTATGCAAATAAGTTGTTCGGCGTTTTTCAGCGCCTGCATCGGGCTGAAGAGTTTGAAGGTACAGGAATAGGACTGGCTACTGTGCAGCGGATTATCCACCGCCATGGAGGGACCGTCCGGGCGGAGGGAGCGGTAGAGCAAGGCGCCACTTTTTATTTCTCACTCCCAAGGGCACAAAGTCCAGAATTGAGGGCTGCGAGCGCTTTATGAAAAACGAATTCGGACGCATTTTGATTGTTGAGGATGATCCGAGAGACGTGGATCTTACGCTGATGGCGCTCGAGGATTATAAACTGGCGAATCAAGTAGTGGTTACCCGCGACGGCCAAGAGGCTCTCGATTACCTCTATTGTCAGGGCCAATTCCACAGTCGGTCCGACGGTAATCCGGCTGTTGTGATGCTGGATTTAAAACTACCCAAGGTGGATGGATTGGAGGTCCTGAAGCAAGTCAGATCTGACGAGAATCTGAAAATGATTCCCGTGGTGGTGCTGACGTCATCCCATGAAGAGAAAGATATGATGAGAAGCTACAAACTTGGGGTAAACGCTTATGTCGTAAAGCCAGTTGATTTTCACGAGTTTGTCAATGCCGTCAAGGAACTCGGAATTTTTTGGGCGGTCATTAACGAGCCTCCGCCCGGAAGCGTCGGGAAGCGCTAATCTGCGATGAGTCGTCCTTTGCATCTTCTGCATGTAGAAGACAACACCGCCGACGCGGAGTTAGCCAAGGATACCCTCGAAATGGAGGGGGTTGCCTGCAAAGTGACCCGCGTGGAGACGGAATCCACCTTCCTGTTGGCGCTGCACGCGGGCGGATTCGACCTGATTCTGGCGGACTACGCTCTGCCCTCTTTCGATGGCTTGTCGGCGTTGAGAATCGCGCGCCGACAACAGCCGGACCTGCCTTTTATCTTTGTCTCAGGAACCATGGGCGAGGAAGTGGCAATCGAAGCTCTCAAGATCGGCGCAACGGATTACGTCCTGAAAACGCGAATGTCTCGCCTCGTGCCCTCGGTGCACCGGGCGCTGCGCGAAGCGAGGGAGAGGGCGGAACTGCGTCGTGCCGAACAGGCGCTCCGCCGAAGCGAAGCCTATCTGGCCATAGCCCAGAGCTTAAGCCATACGGGTAGCTTCGGCTGGGATGTCGCTAGCGGAGAAATCTTTTGGTCGCTGGAAACGTATCGAATATTTGAAGTTGATCCCGTGAGCACGCCGACGCTGGAGTTTATTCTGCAGCGCGTTCATCCTGACGACGGACTTCGTGTGAAGGAAACGTTCTCGCGAATATCACTCGACCGAACAGATTTCAATTTCGAGCACCGCTTGCTCATGACCGACGGCAGAGTGAAGCACCTCCGGGTATCAGGTCGCGCCGCGCACGATCCATCCAGTGACAGCGATGTCGTCGGAGCCGTGACTGACATTACCGCAGCCAAAGAAGCTGAACGCCAGCTTCGGGAACGCGAAGTGAAGATCAGGCAGCTGGTGGACGCCAACATCGTCGGCGTGTTGATCTCGGATCTCGAAGGTCGAGTTATCGATGCCAACGACGCTTTTCTGCAGATGGTTCGCTACACGCGCGATACCCTCGTGTGCGGACGCCTCTGCTGGCCCGACTTGACCCCACCCGAATGGCAGGCTGCGAGCGAACGGGCTCTGTCCCAGCTCAGAGCGAACGGTAGATGTGAGCTCTTCGAAAAAGAGTACTTCCGTAGCGACGGAACGCGTATTCCTGTACTGGTTGGCGCCGCGGCAATCGAGGGGACAAAGACCGAGAACGTGGCGTTCGTACTCGATCTAACCGAACGCAAGTTGGCCGAAGAAGAGCGTGAGCGGCTGCGTCAGCTCCAGGTTGATCTGGCCTACATGAGTCGGGTAATCACAGTCGGGCAGTTGGGAGCTTCGCTCGCCCACGAAATCAAGCAACCGATCGGGGCGGCGGTAACCAACGCGGAAGTGTGCGTGCGGTTACTTGATCGCGATGAGCCCGATCTGCCCGAGGCGCGAGAAGCTGCCTTGGAAATGGTCCGAGACGCCAAGCGTGCAGCCGACATCATCGACCGTGTCCGCTCGCTGTACCAGAAGGGTTCTTCGGAACCGGCCATGGTGGACGTAAACGAAGTCATCGGAGAGATGGTCGTTATGTTGCGCAGCGAGGCAAATCGGCATTCCGTTTCGATGCGCGCCGATCTCGCCAAAGGGCTTCCTACAATCATGGCAGATCGAGTGCAGTTGCAGCAGGCCTTAATGAATCTCATGCTCAACGGTATCGAGGCGATGAATGAGACCAGCGGTGAACTGAGCGTCACATCCAAGACAACAGAGGATGGCCAATTACTGATTTCGGTGTGTGATTGCGGTGTTGGGCTTCCGGTGAAGCAAGTAGAGCGTATTTTCGACGCGTTCTTCACCACCAAACCGCACGGCACCGGCATGGGGCTATCCATCAGTCGGACGATCATCGAGTCCTATGGTGGCCATTTGTGGGCAACCCGCAACGCCGAACGTGGTGCGACATTTCATTTCACGCTACCGACCAAGGACAAAACCTCCTCACCTTCAGCCGCGTGACCTGAGCTCATTGCCAATGTGGGCACCACCGACGAAGTGCGCGAGACATTGAAGCGCGCCACCGGCAGACAAGAGGATAGTGCAAGGCTAGTTGCTCGCCTCCTCCTGCTTTGCCGCATCTATTCTTAAGTACGTCATGCCGCGGAGATCGAGGAACAGTCGTCCCCGGACATTAGCGAATCGCAGGAGTACATGCCCGCAAAGCGCACACCGAGCCACGAGGCCGGGACAATGTGAATACAAGTGTGACTCGGCGAAGCGCATCTTTGCTGCGCAGTTGGCACACTGTCCTTCTGCGCTTGTAAGGTCCGTCGCGAATATCCTGCTCAATTCACCAGCGGCAGCATTACCGTCGAGGTAGTTCATAGTTGCACTCATTTCCGTTCTCCAGTGGCGCCGAAGCGCTCTGTTCTGATCTTCTCGCGATCGTGGCCGGCAGCGATGAGGAGGTCGGTTGCATTTTCAACGAATAATGTCGGGCCGCAGACGTAACTGGTTGGCCGAAGGGCCGGAGGCCACGTGCCGCTGGCAATTAGCTCCGCGTCGATGCGGGAAGGCGCACGGGGCCAATCCTTCGGAGTCACTCGCGTATACGCGAAAGTGATCACCGCTGCGTCGCCTTGATTTGATAATGCCCGCAATTCATCGCGGTAAAAAACTGTTTCTGGTTCCCTGACGGAATACAGCAAGCGGAATGGCGCGCTGCTGCCGGCCGAACGATGCGAGCGAATCATAGCCATAAGAGGAACGATGCCGGAGCCACCGGCTACTAGTTGGATCGGCTCCATCTGATCGTTTCGCCACACGAACCATCCGCCAATCGGGCCCCGTAACTCCAGTTCATCGCCGATCATCACTTCCTGCGTGAGGTACGGCGAGACTTCACCGTTTGGCAGTCGCTCGACGGTGATTTCAATGTACCCATCTGAGTTTGGAGCAGATGCAATCGAGTAGGATCGGACCGCAGAGTACCCGTCTGGAGCGGTCAAACGCACGTCAACGTGCTGGCCGGCGACCTGACCTGGCCAATCGCGAACTGCAAGTGCGAGCGTCCGTGCAGTCGCTGTTTCATCGTGCACCGCAACAACTTTTGCGACACGCCACGTCACTCGTTCGAGTACCGCTGTTCCTGCCATGGATCCCCATAGATGTGATAGCCGAGGCTTTCCCAGAAGCCCGGTTTGTCGTGCGGCATCAGCGTCATGCCCTTTACCCACTTGGCGCTCTTCCACAAATAAAGATGAGGAACGAGAAGCCGCGCGGGGCCGCCGTGTTCGGGCTCAAGATCGGCACCGTCGTATTTGAAAGCGATCCAGGCCTGCTTGTTCATAACATCTTTCAGAGGAAGGTTCGTGGTGTAATCGCCATACGAACGGAACATGGCGTAGGGCAAATCTGTCTTTACATCCGCAAGCAGCACATCGAGCGAAACACCCTCCCACGGCGTGCCTAGTTTCGACCACCGCGTTACGCAGTGCAGATCAGTGGTAATGGTTTCGCTGGGCAACTCACGAAATGACTTCCAATCCCATCGCTTCACGACGTTGCTGCCGTCATTAACCGTAAATTCCCAGCGATCAAGGGATATGTGTGGCGTCGGTCCCGCAGACAACACCGGGAAATCTGTAGTGAGGTATTGACCCGGCGGGAGTTTGGCTTCCGCTGCGCTGCGTCGACCGGCAAAACCTCGCGAGATGATGGCCATAATGCACTCCTGCTTTGTGACTGACCTGGTGCTGTACTGGTCCTGCCTTGCCAACCAGTCGAAAACTAGCAATCGAGCTTCCAATGGATGACGTGCTATGAATGTAAACGCTGCCAGTTTGGGTAAGCAAGAATAAGGTTCTGCTGGAGACAATCAGGATGGTCAACGCAAGCATCAAAACCAAGGTCGCATCTCCTGTCGTAAATGCGTCTCGGAGTTTCTATATCGACACGGAGACATGTTTCTTCTAGATCCGCCTGATCTCGCAATTCAAGACTGACACACAAATGACGGAATAACCGGCATTCAGCATTCCCCACTCGGTTTGGTTATTCTCGTGCTCCTCCCAATGCAGATGCGATTTCGAATCATCGAGTGATTCGGGGCCGAACCGGGCCTTTTTTTGCGGAATCACCGAGGTATTGGTTCCTACTTCCAAAGCTGAATCACGACAATGACAACCGCTGCATATTCCGTCCCGAAGATCGCGCGGCGCAAGTCCAAGATTCCCATTTCGAAGGAGACATGAACATGCACAAATGGAAACTCGCCATCGCCGTGCTCGCGATCGCGCTGTTCGCAGCTTGGTACGCCTTTCGGCCCGAGCGGTTGTTCGTCAATCACCGGGTGAACGAAGGCTTTCCAGCGGGCAAAGACCCTTCATCCGCACAAGTCCTTGAGTCCGGCACTTTCTACGGAGTAATGCACCCCACCGCGGGTACGGCGACCATCTACCGCCTTGGGAACGGAGATCGCATTCTCCGCTTCACGAACTTCAGCACTTCGAACGGTCCTAATGTCCACGTGTACCTGGTCGCCGCTGACGACGCGAAGGACAGCGCGACAGTGAAGAGCGCCGCCGCCAATCGATCTGGGAACGATCAAGGGAAACATCGGTGACCAGAACTACGCCTTGGGCACTGATCTGGACTTGTCGAAGTACCGGACCGTTTCGATCTGGTGCCAAAGGTTTGCCGTCAATTTCGGTGCGGCACCGTTGAGAGCGGATCACGCGATGTTGCAAAACTAGGTTGGTATCTGACCTGCGGTGGTTTGAAGTGACTTTGATTCGATTTGGAGAATTCAATATGCAAGCGACGCAATTATCTTATTTTTCTCAGTACCGCAGCCTGAGGCTGACACGAGACGACAGAGGTGTACTGGTCGCCGAATTTCACAGCAACGGCGGGCAGTTCACCTTCACTGCTCAAGACCATACAGAGTTCCTCGACGCCTTCTACCATGCAACGCCAAGATGTTAAAGGAGCCCACATTATGTCCCGTGTATCCGCCCCAACAAAAGAAGCAATCTCAACCAAAGGGATAATGCAAGAGTCAGTCCCAACACAAAAAGCAACGTCGCCCACCGTAATCGACCACGTTCTGTCGAGGCTCAAGGACATCGGAATCACCAAAGTTTTCGGCGTTGCCGGGGACTTCGCTTTTCCCATTGAGGATGCAATCGTTGGCTTTCCTGGTATCGATTGGGTCGGATGCTGCAACGAACTGAATGCAGGGTACGCGGCCGACGGGCACGCTCGCGTTCATGGGATCGCTGCCCTCAACACGACTTATGGCGTAGGCGAATTGAGCGCTATCAACGCAATCGCCGGAGCCTACGCCGAGCATGTGCCTGTCTTCCATTTAGTCGGAATGCCAAATCTGCCTGCCCAAGCCGGGCGCGCGCTTGTCCACCACACGCTGGGGAATGGCGAATTCGACTTCTTCCACAAGATGGCTGAAAAAGTCGTTTGTGCCAGCGCCATCATGACACCCCAAAACGCGGCTTACGAAACAGAGCGACTGATCGCGGAGGCGCTGTACCACCGCAGGCCTGTCTATATGGCGTTTCCGGCAGATGTCGCGAATCAGCCTGTGGTCAGTAGTGCAACCCCACTCGATGCTCCGAGGAGCGACGGTGTATCGCTGGAAAGGGCGGTCTCCGCGATCATTGAGGCTCTCAGCGCAGCCAAGACCGGATGCATTCTGCCAGGAATCCTGGCCAGTCGTGCAAAGTTGCAGGACGCTGTTCAGGCATTCGTGGATGCTTCCGGACTTCCCTTCGCCACTATGCTCATGGACAAATCCACACTCGAAGAGCAACAGCCAGCCTACATTGGCATGTACGAAGGAAAGCTCATGGACGACGCGGTTCGTGAGTATGTTGAATCATGCGACGTCGTCATTTTGATCGGAGCCATTCTGACGGACTTCAGCACGGGCGCCTTCACAGCGCATCTTGACCCGGAAAAGACCATCGATATCCGTCACCATCGTACTCAGGTAGGCACAAAGGTTTATCCCAACGTCGAGATGAAAGATGTCCTCGCTGAGCTCGTGCGCCGTGTTGAGAAACGAAATCAGAAACCACCGGTTCAACCAGGTTCGCTCGGACCAGTAAAGGGCGCCGGCAGCGACCCCGTTACCGCAGACGCGCTTTATTCTCGCTGGGCGGATTTTATTAAACCGAACGATATCGTCTTTACTGAGACTGGCACTTCCGGGTTTGGAATGGCGTTTGCACTCCTGCCGAAGGGTGCGAAGTTTTACAACCAGACGTTGTGGGGTGCTATCGGATATGCGACCCCGGCGGCCTTTGGAGCAGCAGTCGCGGCGCCCGACCGTCGCGTTGTGCTGATTACAGGTGAAGGCTCCCATCAACTGACAGCTCAGGAGATCAGTCAGTTCGGCCGGCGCGGGCTGAAGCCCATCGTCTTCGTCCTCAACAATTCGGGCTATCTGATTGAACGGTTGCTCTGTAAGGATCCCAACATCGAGTACAACGATCTTGCTCAGTGGCACTACGCCGATTTGCCTAAGGCGCTTGGATGCGACGACTGGTTTACCGCGCGTGTAACCACATGCGGGGAATTCGATCAGGCCCTCAAGACCGCGTCTAAGGGTGGCCGAGGTGCATATATCGAGGTTGTGACCGACAAGTATGCCGCGCCTCCTATTGCCCTGAAGTTTCACGAAAGTGTGAAGACTCTATACCGGACGTAATGAACGTGAGGAACAGAGTCAGTATCTGCACGCTGATCATTGGGCTGATCTACCCATCCACCCAGCTTGCACGGGGACAGCAATCCGACCCCGTGCAGCCCCCCGCCATCTGGGACAAATCGCCGAAAGGTCCGAAAGTTCCGCTCCATTGTGCGAGAAGTTGGCTACGGACTCTCGCTTGAAGCAGCGTCGGCCGCCGACCCAGTCCAGTCAATGCAAGCCAAGGCACAATCCGGCGCCGGCAAGGGGAAGGTCGCATAAGCACCGAAGTGGATTTCATAACGCCAAGCGGTGATGACATGCAGCGCTCGCTGAGAGTAACGTCTCGGGGGAAGATCCTATCCACGACGAGCCGGGCCGGCATGTCCCGATCAATCTCCGCGCTGAGGTTCAAAGAGACAGTTGGATTGTCGCCCATGGAATACCTGACGCGCTGGCGAATGCTGTTAGCCGGGGACAGAATGGCGAATACCAGGGTGGTGAAAGCGCAGTTGAGCGCTGACTCTTCCAGAAGCCTTGTGATTCGAGTGATTCCTGGCCGCGAGTGTCTCCTTTAGCGCTCGCTCAAGCTGCAGCTTGTCTTAAGAGATCTTCGATTTTCTTGTCCAGATTCCGTGCGACGTCTAGCGCGTCGCGATTGCCATATGGGGCTAAGAAGCTCGCCATCCTGTCATATGACAAATGCACGCCATCGGCGCGTTCATCCACCAGGACTGTAACTGGCGCGTAAGAGCCCGCATCCGGAACATGCCTGGCCATTTCCTTCATGATGAGTGGATTACCAATGATAAAGCGGATGATCCTGGGTGTATCGCGCCCAGTTTGCTTGCGCACAACCGCGCCGTGGTCAAGTTGCATAAACAGCATCAGTCCTGCATTGCTCAAGCCCTTCTCAACCGCGTTTTTCAACTCGGCGAAAGAGCGCGCTTCGTGAGTTGATCTCGCGAATTCGACCATATCCGGATGACCGATGGCGGCGTTTACACGAGCCACTACTTCGTCAAATGGCTTGGAAGTGGTGAGGCTGAAGCGCTCCACCTCGATTTTTCTTAGCATCTCGAAGCTCTTTTCTGGCCCTGCCCAATGTAAAAAACACGGGCTCAAACGTATAACTGTTCAGCCGGACTTGACGACAGATCATCACAACCCAACTGAACAGTTACTGAGGTTGATGGCACCCGGCGAAAAGTGCCTGGTGACTCTACGCTGCTGCCGTGGCGGCTTGAACGGCTTTTGCTGCCGTGCGAATCACGTCGATGACACGTTCCGGTTGGGAGAGCATAGGGACGTGGCTGCTGTCGAGCTCATAGGCGGTTGCCCCCATGCGCTTGGCGAAAAAACGCTCCAGATCAGGATGTACGGTGTGGTCTTTTTTGCCGACGATATACCAGCTTGGCTTCGACTTCCATGCGGTTCCCCCGACTTTCGCCTCGAACAAATCGGGTTTGGGGACGCCCTGAGTCGCCCAAACGAGCTTCTGCTCCTGCTCCGAAAGATCTCCGCAGAAATATTTCGTACCTTCACGACGAAGCCAGATACGTCCATCCACGACTTCGATCTGTGAGAAGACGTCGGTCCTCGGGAAGTTAGATTGCTGTGTCTGCGATGTCTCATCGGCCTCCGGAGCGAGTGCGCAGATGTATACCAGCCCGGCAACGCGATCGTCGACTCCGGCGCCTGTGATGACGCTTCCGCCGTAGGAGTGGCCGACGAGGATCACCGGGCTGCTGACCCGGCCGATCGTTGCCTTGACCAAGGCGACGTCCTCTGCCGTTGTGTTGAGGCCATACTGTGCTGCGATACACTCATACCCCTCCGCCTGAAGGGGAACGATCAGCTTGCTAAAACAGGAGCCATCGGCCCAGAGTCCGTGACAGAAAACGATGCTGGGTTTAGTTTGCGTAGATTTCGCTGTCATTGTTGTTCTCCTTTTTTTCTTTGATTTTTTCTTACGACGCATCTGCTTTTGTTAGCCGACCCTCGTTTCGTGCGACACAGGGCCCCTTGCCAGGATTCTGGATGCTCTTTCGGCCGACCTCGCTCCTGCAGCATCCATTCCCTAATGTAAGCCAAACAGTGCAGGACCGAGACGCCTGCCGACTCAAACGCGTTGAGAAAACGAACGTCTTCTAGATCGATGAGATCCAATTCCTCCAAATCCAAAACGATTGGCGATTCGCAGCGCTCGATTTCGGTTTTGACCTGATCCAGATCCCCAACTCGAAATTCTCCTCGATTCGGCCCACCTCATGCCCAGGCACTCGTGGTAATTTCAGGCCTGGATCATCTCCTTGTATCGTTACTAGATCGGAATGACAAACGCCACATGCTTCGATACGTGGACGGATTTGCCCAGCCGCCGGCTTCCGAAATCGGCCGCTCTACAACACGGAATACGCCCGCTGTTGACATTTCCACTGCTTTGTAGGTGCCGTTCATTTCCATTTCCCTCATTCGTCTTTCACTCTGGCGGAACGACAAGCAACCCGCGCCCCATGAACGCTTGGGTCTACGCGACGCGAGCCTTCCCGTGATATGCAGGCGCAAAGACGTCCTGCACAAATGTTTCAAACGAAGTCGGTGTGGTGTTCTCTCGCGAGCGCGGCTCCTGCGCAGCGAGAACTCCGGTGTTGATGGCCTTGAACATCTCGATGTACACCGCGGCCTTCTTCGGCGACATGCCCGTTTGCTCTAACACCTGCTGCACCTGGTCGTAAGGAAACTGCACGTAACGCAGATCTGATTTGCCAATGCCGCGCGCAATGATTGCGGTGGCTTCTGTCATCGACAGGTCGCGCTCGCCAAGCAACTCGCGAGTTTGTTTGCCCGAAAAATCCAGGTTTAGAAGGCGCTGCGCGGCGTAGTTGCCGACATCGCGCGTCGCGGCCATGGGCAGCTTCAGGTCGGGTAGCAGTGCATGTCCAAAGATTCTCATCTCCTGAATCATGCTGATCGCCGCCAGATTGTTCTCCATGAAATACGCAGCACGCAGGTGCAGAACGTTTAAACCGCTGATAGCGTTCAGTTTTTGCTCCGCAGAATGCAGCCCCGTGACTGGCCCAGTACCTTTCGGGACATGAGCGCCGTAGCTGCTCAAGTACACCGCGTAACGCAGGCCGGACTCTTTTACGGCTTTCGCTATCGCATCGCTCTCTCGCTCTTGGTCTTCTCGGGATGTGATCGGCGGCAACAGTAAGTATGCTGCACTCGCGCCGGTGAAGGCTTTGGTGAGCGCAGCCGCATCGCTCACGTCGCCGGTGTACGCTTCCGCGCCTTGGCGCACAAAGCGCTGCAGTCGTCTTGGGTCGCGTCCCACGACGCGCACCTTCTTGCCCTTCGATAGCAAGGAATCGGCGATGATCGAGCCGGTGTTCCCGCTCGCTCCCAAAATCACATACATGGCGTTCAGCGCAACGGGTGAAATCATACGTAGTGCCTCCTTAGATCTGTTAAAAGGGTGTCGAACGCCTTCAGGACGATCGTGTTTGTCTCCGGCTGTCACTTGGGGAATGTGTCGCCAAACATGGGAAGGCCGCTGACAGATTCGGCCTTGGTTGCCTCGTCCTGCAGAACATCCCAATGCTCTTTAAGGGCACCGTCTTCGAACCGGATAACGTCGGCTGCAATCCAGGCAGCGGGCCTTCCCATCCCCGTGAAGCGGCCGTGCGCTATGACGAAATCACCTTCTGCAACGATGAGCTGGTTCTCATAGCGCAGCGTTTCCGGCACCGAGCGGACGAGATTGAACAGTCCTTCGCGACCTGGTGGTATGTGTGCGCTGTGCTGAATGTAGTTCGGTGACCAGAAGCCCTCTGCCGCCGCGTAGTCACGCCTGTTGAACAGTGTGTCGAAGGCTTCTAGAACGAACGCTTTATGTTTGGATTCGATCGTCTCACTTGCCATTTTTGTTTTTGCCATCTGCCAACCTCTCCTTATTTATCCGTTCGATTGCAGCTGACGCCAGCAAGGCGTCAGGTCCTTAAAGCTTTGACCCACCATCGACGGGGATGCTGGCGCCGGTGATCCAGCGCGCCTGGTCCGAAGCCAGGAAAGCGACTACATCTGCCACGTCTTCCGGCTTGCCGATCCGTTTCAATGCCTGCATCGCGAGAGTGGCCTCGCGACCTGCTTCAGTCTTTGTGAAGTGCGACATGTCTGTGTCGATGACACCGGGTGCGACTGCATTTACACGAATACCTTGCGGCCCAAGAATGGCAGCCCAGTTCTTGACCAAAGTCTCCAATGCTCCTTTGGTGGAGGCGTAGGCAAGCAGCGAAGGGTTGTCCAAGCCGGGCTTCCCAGCTACGGCGTGGGCCCCGATCGAAGAGATCACGACAATGTTCGAGCCGTGACCTAGAATGGGCAGCAGTTGCTGCACCAGGAAGAAAGGACTTCGAACATTTGTCGCAAAGAGGTTGTCAAAATCCTCGACCGTATAATCCGCGAGGCGCGCCGCCTTGCTGATTCCGGCATTGAGCACGAGCACATCCAATCGCTCGCTGACGATCGTTCGAACCTCCTTCGCCAGCAGCGTTGCCCCTCCCGGAGTTCCCAAGTCGGCCCTGATGGCGTTCGCGCGTCCGCCTTTTGAAAGGATGTTTGCCACCAGAGGTTCCGCATCCTGCGCGGAACGACCGTAGTGCACAAGGACATGCGCACCGGCGTCAGCGAGCGCGGATGCAGTGGCCCGCCCAATTCCGCGTGATGCGCCTGTCACAAGAGCGGTTTTGCCTTGAAGTGTAGTCATTCCATGTACCCTGACAATCCAAAAACGAACGCATTTGCTCGCGTCGTCCCAGCCCTTTCACGACTCGCCGTTCAGAAAACGACTTGTCTTGAGCGGCGAGGTGCAGTAGTCAAGAAAGACTTAGCCAGCGATCATACCTCCATCGACTGGAATGGAAGAACCTGTCATGTACGAGGCATTTTCCGAAGCAACAAAGGCGATCACGTGAGCGATCTCCTCCGACGTTGCCATACGCTTGAACGGTACCGTCGAGACTAGCGCCGCTTTATTTTTGTCTGTGCTGGTGAAGCGCGTGAGCATCCCGGTGTCTGTAGTGCCGGGAGCGACTACGTTTACGCGAACTCCGGTCCCAGCGACTTCCAGCGCTGCGGATTTTGTCAGTCCCTCGATCGCATGTTTGCTGGCCACATAAACGGACGCTCCGGCAGCCCCAATGCTTCCATAGGCCGACGAGACATTGACGATGCTCCCGCTCCCCTGTGCCAGCATCACCCTCAATTCGTGCTTCATGCTGAGCAGTGTACCTAGGACGTTTGTGTCGAAGGTGGCGGCGTATGTTTCTGCAGTCTGCTCCGTCATCGGGCCGGGTGTGCCCTCAGTTCCAGCATCGTTGACCGCGATATCCAGACGTCCGAAACGCTTGACCGTTTGATCCACGAGGTTGCGCACGTCCTCATCCTTGCGGACATCAGTACGGACAAAAATGGCCTCTGCTCCGAGCCCTTGTAGCTCGGCAACCAAAGCCTGTCCTTCCTTGTCTCGACGGCCAGACACAACAATTCGTTTCCCTTCTTGCGCAAAGATGGTTGCGGCCGCGCGGCCGATTCCCGTA
>Ga0207044_1068_pt1 | contig 18499 bp, 15 predicted proteins | sample Alteio_BWMinCont_68_FD_153300 | JGI IMG/M metagenome (GOLD analysis project Ga0207044, IMG submission 153300) | Enriched cells from forest soil in Barre Woods Harvard Forest LTER site, Petersham, Massachusetts, United States -... | ecosystem: Environmental > Terrestrial > Soil > Temperate forest >... | reverse complement strand
CATGGCGCCTCCTGGTATGGAAGAAATGACCAATCAATTACAAAGCATGTTTCAAAATCTTTCCAGTGATCGCAAAAAAATGCGTAAAATTAAAATTAGTGATGCGCGCAAAATGTTGGGTGAAGAAGAAGCGGCAAAATTAATTGATGATGAAAATATTAAATCCCGCGCTTTAGAAAGCGTTGAGCAAAATGGCATCGTGTTCTTAGATGAAGTGGATAAGATTGCCAAGCGTTCCGAACACTCTGGTGCAGATGTGTCTCGCGAAGGTGTGCAGCGTGATTTGTTGCCGTTGATAGAAGGTTCTACGGTTTCAACCAAATACGGTATGGTGCGCACTTTGATTAACTCTCGTTCACGCATCATTTTGACTGCCATGTCGGCTAAATCACGAATAATGGATTCGACATCACGACCGACATATCCCACTTCGGTAAACTTTGTCGCTTCAATTTTAATAAAAGGCGCATCCGCCAATTTTGCAACCCGACGGGCGATTTCAGTTTTACCCACGCCGGTAGGTCCTATCATTAAAATATTTTTTGGCATGATTTCATCACGCAACGGCGACCCCAATTGCATACGACGCCAGCGATTACGCAACGCAATAGCCACTGCGCGCTTCGCCTCTGCTTGCCCGATAATATGCTTATCCAGCTCGCTGACAATTTCTTTTGGTGTCATTTCTGACATCGGATTTACAATTTTCGTTTTCTTTTTAGTTGCCATGGGAATCTCGTTTTCAATTAACATAGGTTTAACCTGTTAATGCTTCTATCGTTAAATTTGCGTTGGTGTAAATACAAATTGAAGCAGCAATATTTAATGAAGATTCAACTATATCGCGCGCTTCCATTTTCGTGTTTTCTAATAAAGCTTGGGCGGCTGATTTTGCATAAGGGCCACCAGATCCAATTGCAATCAAACCATTTTCTGGTTCAATGACATCGCCATTTCCCGTAATAATGAGCGACGTCTTTGCATCTGCTACCGCTAATAAAGCTTCCAGACGACGTAAAATCCTATCAGTACGCCAATCTTTCGCCAGCTCAACGGCGGCTCGCATTAAATGTCCTTGGTGCGTTTCTAGCTTAGCTTCAAAGCGCTCAAACAACGTAAACGCATCCGCTGTACCACCGGCAAACCCGGCAATAACTTTGTTATTATATAAACGTCTGACTTTGCGAGCATTGGATTTCATGACGGTATGACCCATGGTCACCTGGCCGTCGCCGCCAATCACAACCGTGCCGTTACGGCGTACTGATAATATGGTAGTACCACGATATTGTTCCAAAATTACTCTCCTAAACCTGATTTGTCTCTGCTTTCTACCTATGTGGGGACGATAGAGGTTATTTACAACCCTGCAGCTAAATGGATTAAACTTTCGTGATTTCGCCTTGAATGCCTCTTTTTCGCAAACGAATCTGATTTTCTTTCGCCATTTCTATGCTCGTAAAAGGACCTTGTTGGACACGGTACATTTTGCGTCCATCTTGAGTCACCTTCGTCACAGCAACAGAAAAACCGACGTCGGTTAACGCTTCAGCTAAACGTTTAGCACCAGGCTGGGTATCGAATACACCCAACTGAATAAAATAAGCATGTGACTCTGCCATCACGACAGGCTGCTGTTGCGGTTGCTGCGGACTAGTCAATTCTGCATCCAACAACCCTGACACTGCATCGGGATTCAAAACAGCAGGAGACGCCACAGGTTGACGCTTGAGAGGCGCTGGCTTAGATGACATGACTTGCACCACGGGAGTCGCATCCGCTAAAACTGACGGTGCTGCTGGAGCGCCGATAGAATCTGGCAATTTATTGACTGGAGCCGCTGGCGGCAAAGGTGCATGGTCTTGGGTTTCAGCTGCAGAAACTTGAATACTCGGTAACTGACTATAAAAATCAAACCGAACTGGCGGTGGCTGATCATCGACAGGGGATTTTTTTGCTAAAATAATATTCTGTTTTTGATGATGCGGCAAAAAACTGACTAATTTGGTGATAAAAAGCGGTGCGCCTTTATTTTGGCTCAATGCTTGTGGCGATTTAACGGCATAAAACACCGCACCGCCGGCCAAACAACCGATAAATAAAAGCAAAAAACAAAGCAAAGCGGGACCAGACCAGCGCTTGCGACGCCCGCGCGGCTTAGGTGGCACAAACTTTGCATAATCTTTAGCCATAGCTACATACTTTCTGGTGTAGATATTCCTAATAACTGTAATCCATTTGCGAGGACTTGGCGAGTGGCATCGATCAAAGCGAGGCGCGCATTACGTAAATTCACGTCTTCGACCAAAAATTGGTGCGAATTGTAATACGAATGGAAATCCGTGGCTAAATCTTTTAAATAATTGGTCAATTGATGCGGCTCATACTGGGTTGCTGCCAACATAATGACTTCTTTATAGCGATTTAACGTGCCTAAGAGCTGCAATTCTTGGGGTTCAGTTAATTGGGATAAATAGTTAAGTCCCGATTGGAGATCGAATGACAGTTTTTTTTCTGGCATTTGACGAAAAACGCTACAAATACGCGCATGCGCGTATTGCACATAAAATACGGGATTCTCGTTTGATTGGGATTTAGCAAGATCCAAATCAAAATCGATATGTTGCTCGCTACGACGCATTACATAAAAAAACCGTGCGGCATCATTACCGACTTCTTCGCGCAATTCACGTAACGTCACAAAAGATCCGCTGCGAGTTGACATTTGCGCTTGTTCGCCAGAGCGATACAACATAACGAATTGCAATAATATGACTACCAATCGATTGGTATCAATGTGGCTTGCTTGCAATCCTGCTTTAATGCGCGGGAAATACCCGTGATGATCTGAACCTAAAATATCAATCGCCAAATCAAAACCACGTTCAAATTTACTGACGTGATAAGCAAGATCATTAGCAAAATACGTACGCTGACCATTCGCTCTTTGCAACACGCGATCTTTTTCATCTGCAAAATTCGTCGCACGGAACCAGAGAGCCCCTTCGCGCTCATAGGCTAAATCTTCTTTTTGCAAACGCGCTATCATGCGATCAATGACATCGCTTTTAGTTAAAGAACGTTCGGAAAACCAATTTTGATATTCTACACCGAACTCAGCCAAATCATCGCGTATATCCGCTAAAATCATTTCCAAACTGAAATCAAACAATTGCTCAAAACGCGCATCGCCTAATAAGCTTTTAGCGCGCGCAATCACAGCATCGATATAGAGCTCTTTGTCGCCGCCCGCTGGCTCATCCAAAGGCAAATCTTGGGATAACTCTGGCAGTGCAACGACTAAAGTGTTGTCGTATTTTTCTTTTAAAACAACGGCAATCGCAATTACGTACGTGCCTTTGTAAGCATTTGCAGGAAATTCAAACTTAACGCCGCATAATTCTAAATAGCGTAACCAAACACTGACTGCCAAAATATCCATTTGGCGACCCGCATCGTTTACATAATATTCGCGATAGACGTCATAGCCTACTGTTGCCAATAAATCAGAAACAATAGCGCCATTAGCGGCATGACGGCCATGGCCAACATGCAAAGGACCCGTAGGATTAGATGAAACAAATTCGACAAGGACTTTTTTACCTTTGCCAAAATCTGACTTACCGTAATCGGCGCGTGCCGCAATAATCTCAGGCACTACACTAAACAACGCTTCCGGGGTTAAAAAGAAATTAATGAAACCAGGTCCTGCGATATCGACTTTGGCAACCTTGGTGGATGCAGGCAAAGCCTTCACAACCATTTCCGCAATTTCACGCGGTTTACGCTGCGCAGACTTCGCTAACACCATAGCGATATTTGTTGCTAAATCGCCGTGCTGTTTATCCTTGACTGTATCAACCTGGACACGTGGTAATTCAATTGCTAAATCACCTTGCTTTACAAGCTGCGCAATCGCAGCTTGTACTAACTGTTCTATATGCTGTTTCATAGGTTTTTTCGTGAAATTAAGTGAATATTATTCTGCTTCGGGTGGCAACTCATACGGCTGTGTAAAATCACAAGGCGTATGCGGACAAACAAGCTCAGTACCACGACGCTTCGTTGTCTTAATTGTCAAAAGCGGCCATGCACAGGTTGGACAAGCCTTATTAACGGGCTCATTCCATAGTGCATATTTGCAATCCGGATAACGAGCACAAGAATAAAAAACTTTACCATAACGCGATTTACGTTTGAGTATTCGGCCTTGATTACACTCAGGACAATCCACCCCCGTATCTGCCGGTTTTTGCAATGGCTCGATATGCTTACAGGTTGGATAATTGCTACAGCCGATGAATTTGCCGTAACGTCCCACTTTTAATTGTAAAGGTGAATCGCATTGCGGGCATTGTCTACCCTCAATGACATCTGCCTGTACTGCACTTGCTTTATCTTCATCTAAGCTGCGCGTATAAGAACATTCTGGATAACCGGTACAACCGATAAAACGGCTGTGACGACCTAAGCGAATAGACAACGGCTTACTACATAATCCGCAATTTTCATCTAACGCTTCTTGTGTAACATCTTTTCGTTGCACGGTTTCTAAAATATCAGTCACTTGTGATTTAAATGGTGTCCAAAAATCTTCGAGCAGTGGGATCCATTCTTTTTCACCGCGAGAAATTTCATCTAACTCATCTTCTAAGCGCGCGGTAAAATCATAGTCAACGTATTTAGTAAAATAACGGGTGAGGAAACGATTCACAATACGACCAACATCAGTTGGGTGAAAGCGTTTTTGCTCTAATACAACGTATTCGCGATGCTGCAATGTGTAAATAATAGAAGCGTACGTCGACGGACGACCAATGCCAAATTCTTCTAAGGCTTTAATCAAACTCGCTTCAGAAAACCGTGGTGGTGGCTCAGTGAAATGCTGATTACAATGAATTTCTTTCAGCGTCACTTCTTCGCCTTCTTTTAATGGCGGCAATAAACGTTCTTCATCTTGCTGGTCTGACTTTTTATCATCAACACCTTCTTGATACACGTGCATAAAACCTGGATTAGCAATAACAGACCCATTCGCACGGAAATTGTTATTCTTGCCACAAGCCAAATCAACAGACACGGTATCCACCGTCGCATGAATCATTTGCGAAGCGACAGTTCGCTTCCAAATCAAATCATATAACTTATATTGTTCTGCACTTAAATATTCGGTAATCGATTCCGGCAAGCGATCAGCGGATGTAGGACGAATCGCTTCATGCGCTTCTTGCGCGTTTTTCGATTTAGTCTTATATACAGGTGGTTCTGCAGGTAAGTTTTCTGCACCATAACGTGTTTTAATTAATTCGCGAATTTCAGCTACAGCTTCTTGAGCCAAGTTAACCGAGTCTGTACGCATATAACTGATCAAACCGACTGCGCCGCCGCCAATATCGATACCTTCATATAATTGCTGCGCGGTTCGCATCGTACGCTGAGCGGTAAAACCTAATTTACGCGCTGCTTCCTGTTGTAAGGTAGAAGTAATAAATGGTGCTGCGGGATTACGTTTACGTTGTTTCTTTTCCACCTTGGTAACAACGAGCTTACCTTTAGATGCTTTGAGCAAGTCTTTTTTAACATCATTGGCTTGTGCATCATTAGTAATAGTGAATTGTTCTAGCTTTTCGCCATTATACAAATTCAACTTGGCTGCGAACGGATGATTTTGCGCTAACGTATCGGCAGTAATATCCCAATATTCTTGGGAAACAAATTTTTCAATTTCTTCTTCGCGCTCGACTATCATACGCAAAGCAGGACTTTGGACGCGACCTGCAGATAAGCCACGACGGATTTTTCGCCAGAGCAAAGGTGATAGATTGAAACCAACCAAATAATCCAACGCTCGGCGTGCTTGTTGCGCATTGACTAAATCCATCGATATAGCTCGTGGATTAGCTACCGCTGCTTGCACTGCATTTTTTGTAATTTCGTGGAATACAACGCGATGCACCGGTTTTTTAACCAACAATTCGCGTTGTAATAAAATTTCGTAGATATGCCAAGAAATAGCTTCACCTTCGCGATCCGGATCGGTTGCGAGATAGAGAGCATCGGCTTTATTCATGGCTTTCACAATCGCCGCGACATGCTTTGCGTTTTTTTCAATTAATTCATAACGCATGGCAAAATGATTTGCTGTATCAACCGCACCTTCTTTAGGTAATAAATCGCGAACGTGACCGTAGGAGGCCAACACATCGAAGCTAGGACCAAGGTATTTTTTAATGGTTTTGGCCTTAGCAGGAGATTCCACTATGACTAAGTTTTTCGACATATGTTTTCCATTTGTGTCCAGGGCAAGCCGTGGAGAGTAAATTTATTTAGTGCAACACATCAAAAGCATCGGACAATATCATATCTTGCAGCAGTAAAAGGGAGGATTTCTTTTCTGGCTGACTAAACAACACCATCAAGACCACCCATTTAATACGACCAAGATCGACTTCTTTTCTATCCAATGCCATCACTCTATCTATTGCGATTTCGCGGGTGATGGGGTCTAAGATAGCTAACTGTTCTAAATAGAGTAAAAATCCTCTACCTTCAACACCTAACTGCTCAGATTCTTCAGGTAAATAATGCCGGATCGATAGCTTGGAAAGCATCGGTGCTGATTCTACCGCACTCTGGAATTGGGTTAACCCCTCTAACCAATCTAGGGCACCATCAATTTCGTGACGCGCAAACCCGATTCTTTCTAATTCAACTACGATGGTTTCACTGTCTGCTTTTAGCACAACACTGCTATCCATATAGTTTTCAAAAATAAACATCAATACTTCAAACATAATCACCATTATTTTTTATATATTGTCATTTTTCATCAAGTTAACTTGATGGCTGCGAAACGAATTCTTATCTCAGCACACTCTAATTCTATACCATTTTCAGGAAAATGATTAAAAATGACACATTGCTCATTTTACGGTACGACTGTATCCGCCGAGTACAATTTTGACGTAACCCCGTAATTCTAAAGGTAACAGCATGGAGGAAACTTCCTCGACAGTCAATCCACTTCTTATACTCAGGCTATCTAAGCTGGTTGTTTCATAACTCATAAAACCCAAAAGTTGGCGCTCGGATGCGCTCAACTTCAGCTCAGCATTAGTATTCTTTTCAATCACTTCGCCGGATTTTGTAGGCGCGTAAAGTTTAAGCTCTTCCAAAATATCCTCTGCTTTTTCGACCAGCTTTGCACCCTGCTGAATTAAATAATGACAACCTCTAGCCAGAGGGTTGTGGATAGATCCGGGGATAGCAAAGACTTCACGGCCTTGCTCGGCGGCAAAACGGGCGGTGATGAGGGAGCCGCTTTTTAGGGCCGCTTCTATGACTAATACGCCTAAGCTTAAGCCACTAATGATTCGGTTGCGGCGGGGGAAATGGTGAGCGACTGGAGGGATGCTGGGTGGGAATTCTGAGAGCAAGAGGCCTTTGGTGATAATTTCCTGAGATAATTGGGTATTGGAATAAGGATAAATCTTTTTTAATCCACTGCCGGTGACGGCGATGGTGGGTTGATTGGCGTTTAATGCGCCGCGATGGCTTGCTGCATCAATGCCTAAGGCGAGACCGCTTGTGATAACAAAACCGGATTGAGATAAGGTGTAAGCCCATTGCTCTGCTATTTCTCTGCCGGTTGGAGTTGGGTTGCGAGAACCTACGATGGCGATTTGTGGTTTGGTTAAAAATTCTTGTTGGCCGCGGAGAAAAAGAATGATGGGGGCGTCGTTGAGTTCTTTTAATAATGGCGGATATTCGGAATCAGTTGCGGTGAGGATTTGGCAATGATTTTGTTCGCACCATTTTAAATCATTTTCGATGGAGCGCCAATTGGGATTGTGGATGGCGTGAATTTCTTGCGGGGTGAGATTGAGAGAAGCCAGATCGGATGTGGAGGCGTCGAAAAGGGATTTCATTTCGGTGAAATGATTTAGAAGTTGATAAATTTTAACTGGGCCGATTTGGGGTAAAGAATAAGCGGCTAGCCAGTATTTTATATTTTCGTTGTTTAAATCCATAATATCCCCCACTGTCATTCCCGCGCAGGCGGGAATCCATTGTTAAATAGACCCAGGCAAAGCTTGTGCCAACGGCAGAATGGATTCCCGCCTGCGCGGGAATGACAATCACAAATTATTTAAATCCATAATATCCCCCCTGTCATTCCCGCGCAGGCGGGAATCCATTGTTAAATAGACCCAGGCAAAGCTTGTGCCAACGGCAGAATGGATTCCCGCCTGCGCGGGAATGACAATCACAAATTATTTAAATCCATAATATCCCCCCTGTCATTCCCGCGCAGGCGGGAATCCATTGTTAAATAGACCCAGGCAAAGCTTGTGCCAACGGCAGAATGGATTCCCGCCTGCGCGGGAATGACAATCACAAATTATTTAAATCCATAATATCCCCCCTGTCATTCCCGCGCAGGCGGGAATCCATTGTTAAATAGACCCAGGCAAAGCTTGTGCCAACGGCAGAATGGATTCCCGCCTGCGCGGGAATGACAATCACAAATATAATATATTCCCCCGTCATTTCCGCGCAGGCGGGAATGACAGCATTTGCATCCAAATTTTTATATTGTGTCGAAACGACGTTCGATGCAGTCGAGGAGGGAGGCGCTAATGTTGAGGCTGGCTTGTTCGTCAATTTCGCGGATGCAGGTGGGGCTGGTGACATTAATTTCGGTTAGGTAGTCACCGATAACATCTAAGCCAACAAAGTATAAACCTTTTTCCACTAACTTCGGCCCGACGATCGAGCAAATCTTTTTATCACGCTCAGTTAATGGTTTAGCGACACCGTGAGCACCAGCAGCTAAATTGCCGCGCCAATCATTGGGGTTGGGGATGCGATATAATGCAAAGGGGATGGGTTCTCCGTCTACCATGAGAATGCGTTTATCGCCTTCAGTAATAGCTGGAATAAATTTCTGCGCCATCATGTACCGAGTTTCGCGTTGTGTCAAGGTTTCAAATACAACGGTGGCATTCGAATCTTGCTCTGTAATATGAAAAACAGAAGCACCACCCATGGCATCTAATGGCTTACAAACAATATCTTTATGTTCTTTTAAAAAACCCCGCAACAACGTCATGTCTCTCGTCACCAACGTCGGCGGACAAACTTCAGGAAACCATGTAGTAAATATTTTTTCATTTGCATCGCGTAGTGCTTGCGGCTTGTTGACAACCATCACACCATTTCGTTCAGCATGCTCTAGTAAATAAGTCGTATAAATATACTCAAGATCAAACGGCGGGTCTTTGCGCATCAACATCACATCTAAAGAAGCTAGCGGCATCTCTGTGACTGGGCCAAGCTCAAACCAACGCTCTGCATTTTTAAAAACAGTGAGTGAACGGCCATTGCCAAACACAGAACCATTCCGCAGAAACAAATCTTTTTGTTCAAAATACACGATAGAATAATTGCGCTTAGCAATTTCCCATAACATAGCCAGCGTACTATCTTTTTTATAATGGATAGCACCGATAGGATCCATTACCACGCCAAATTTTATCGTCATTTCAACTTTCCTTGGTCTAAGATTTCTCTCGCTGCGGCTAACATACTTAAGCGTGCCACAACACCGTAGGTATAAAAACGATTTTGACAACCGTCTTCTGCATTCGCAGGACGTTGACATGTTTTAGGAAAAACCAAAGGCTCAAATTGCATCCCAGGCGCATTGAGATTTTCATCAATGTCGCGTTCTTTATGCACGCGATAAAACCCGCCAACCACACGCTCACCCCACAGATAAACCACAGGCTCAGCCACTGCATTATCCGCACCCCAGGTTTCAAAGGTATAAACGCCCTCTTGTACAATGACACTCCGTACAGGCTGGCCGCCTTTGGATTTAGACATATGGGTTCGCTGTTTGCGATTCAATGACATGACATCTTCTACACTACGCACCATCATAATGGCCATGCCATAAGTGCCGGAATCGGCTTTTATGACAATATAAGGTTGTTGCTCAATGCCATATTCTGCATATTTTTGTTTGATTTGCGCTAACAAGGTTTCCACGTGCGTGGCTAAACAATGTTGGCCTTCGCCACGCATAAAATCAATTTCGCCGCATTGCAAAAATAACGGCGCTAAAAACCAAGGATCCACCTGAATCAATTCGGCAAATTCACGACTCACATCGGCATAATATTGAAAATGTCCCGACTTCAAACGATGACTCCAGCCCAATGCGGCTGGCGGTGTAATGACTTGATCTAAACCAACTAAGATTTCAGGGATACCGCTAGACAAATCATTATTTAACAAAATAATTTCTGGCACAAAATGATCGATTTCAATGTGCTTACCTTTGCGCTTAATCGGTTCGATACGCACGATACTGCCGTCGTTGCATGACATTTCTGCAGGCTCTGTCAACTCGGGAAGCAAAGAACCCACTCTCACTTCATAACCTGCCTTAGTCACTACATTAAGCAAAGAATTGACATTATCCCAATAAAATAAATTACGGGTATGATTTTCAGGAATCAGCAAGACTTTTTTGGCGCCGGCTTTGATTTGTTGTAAGACTTGTCCGACTGCTTCAATTGATTGAGTTTCAAATTCAGGATTCAATTGCAAATTATTAAATCCGGCAGGAAATAAATTCATATCAATCGGGGCTAACTTAAAACCCGCATTGCGTAAATCTACTGACCCATACACAGGGGCTGGGCTTTTTTTCCATTGCGCATCAAACCAATCCTCAACCGCTTGCTGATTGGCAATAATTTGTTTTTCGATTAATTTTAACGGTTCCGTTAAAACAGCCGTTAAATGGGGAGCTTGATCAACATCAAAATGCGCCATACTAATTCCTTATACGCTGTCAGATAATATTAACAAGTACTAACACCTGACGAACAATGAGTGAGTCCTTGATCATCACGAACTCGGTTTATATCAGCGAGAAACTCTTTACTACTTACTTCACCGACGATCCCTTGTCTTTTCATTTCGTTGCCATCAGCATTGATGAATAAGATCGTGGGTGGAGCAATGACATGAAAACGTTTTAACACAGCTTGATCAAATGTATTATTTTGCGTGACATCAAACCGTAATAAAATAAAGTCAGTTAATGCGTTCTGCACATCTGCCTGACTAAATACATTGCGATTCATCAACACACAAGAAACACACCAATCGGCGTAAAAATCTATTAAGATTTGTTTTTTGTTTTTCTTAGCCGTCTCTAATTGCGCATCCAGCTCATCCATGGATTTTATCGTCACAAAAGAACTGCTTTCCATTTGCGCCATTTCAACAGTATGGTTAGCCATAATATAAAAAGGGTTGGTTTTGCCAGCAATCGCGCCACCTAATAAAATAAACCCGTAACTCAACATGACTAAGCCCAAGCCTTGATGAATTTTATTCCAGATCTTTTTGGTATGCTTGATGCGCCAAAAAAACCACGCTGTCATGATGGCCAAAATAGACCACAGAAATAAGATCACTGTACCGGGTAAAATTCGCGCCAACATCCAAATAGCTAAACCAAGCATTAAAAAACCAAAAAACTGTTTGACGGCATCCATCCACGCCCCAGCTTTCGGTAACAACTTGCCTGCAGATGCGCCTAATAACAACAGGGGAATTCCCATACCAATACCGAGAGATAACAACGCTAAGCCACCCAGCAACACATCACCGCTTCTACCGATATAAGCGAGAACACCAACCAAAGGCGCGCTAACACAAGGCGAAACAATTAATGTCGAGACCGCTCCCATAAAAAACACACCGACATAAGTACCACCTTGGTGCTTATGACTCCAAGCAACCATGCGTTGATGCAAACGATTCGGTAATCGCACTTCAAATAATCCAAACAGCGACAAGGCCAGCAACACAAAGATGCCGCTAAATACAGCGATGACAGCAGGACTTTGTAAGGCGACCTGAATATTACTGCCAATTAACGCAATGATTACACCAGCCATTGCATAAGCAATCGACATACCCAAGACATAAGAAAGTGACAAACTAAATGCTCTCTTCGTACTTACGCCTCTACCATAACCAACGATAATACTAGAAAGTATGGGCACCATCGGTAAAACACAAGGCGTAAAGGCCAACAAGATACCTAAGAATAAACAACTTACCATCGCTAGTAATAAATGATTGCCGGTGAGCAACCCATTAATATAGTCGCCTGATGATTGCGCTGGATCAGCTGAAACCTGAGCCACCTCACCGTCAAAATTAGTTTGTGGCGGCACTTTCGCTATATCCGACTGAAACGCTTTTTTCATTGGCGGATAACAAAAACCACTGCTTGAACAACCCTGATAAGCGATGGTCAGTTTGACCACACCTTTTGATCCTGACAGATAATGAACAGGGACAGTTAATACATCGGTATAGGCTTGATAAACGCCATTGATTGAATCTTGCTTTTGGTGGCCTTGCGGCAAGACAACTGGATCTATTTTAACCTGGCTATCCTGATCTGCTGTAATTTTTATCTTAGCTTTATAGAGGTAATATCCAGGTGCAATATTCCATTTCACCTGTAACTCTTTTGCATCGCCTGCATTTACACTCAAATGAAAGGCTTTATCCGCAGCTAACGGCTTTAAGGATTCGGCTGCCCAAATAGGAGAAAAACATAATAAAATTAATGTAGTTAACAACAAATTGCGCATTAAAATAAACCCCTTCTGCTCTCACATTTACTCAGACTATTATAAAGCAATTATGCTGGAATAAGGCTTGACTATACACCATTTCTCGATATTATTTAGCACTCGCAACTTGAGAGTGCTAAAACCATCCCCATATAACCAATTCAAGTTTGTTTTAAATGCTATTTAGGAGAGACGCATGAGCAAGTCCAAAAAAATTCGCCCTTTGTCCGATCGCGTTGTAGTTGAACCACGCGGCGCGGAAACCAAAACTGCGGGTGGAATTGTTATTCCAGATACAGCTGACAAAGATAAGCCGATCCAAGGCACAGTAATCGCTATCGGGAATGGCAAATATGTTGAAGGCAAATTACAACCTTTACAAGTCAAGATTGGCGACATCGTGTTATTCGGCAAATACGCTGGCACGAACGTTAAACTGGATGATACTGAATTTCTCGTGATGCGCGAAGAAGACATCATGGGCGTTGTTGAAGAAGCTTAATTTTAATTTTTTTTGAGAGGATATAATCATGGCTGCTAAAGATTTACGCTTTGGAAGCGAAGGCCGTCAGCTAATGTTAGCTGGTGTGAACGAACTTGCTGATGCAGTTCAAATTACCATGGGCCCATCTGGCCGTAATGTTGTGTTAGACAAATCATTTGGTGCACCGACCATTACTAAAGACGGTGTTTCTGTTGCCAAAGAAATTGAATTTAAAGATAAGTTCAAGAACATGGGCGCACAGATGGTAAAAGAAGTGGCGTCTCAGACTTCTGATGAAGCTGGCGATGGCACAACCACTGCTACTGTATTAGCACGTCAAATTTTAGTTGAGGGCTTGAAAGCCGTTGTTGCTGGTTTCAACCCAATGGACTTGAAGCGTGGTATTGATAAAGCGGTTCTTGCTGCCGTAGAAGAATTGAAAAAATTATCCGTTCCTTGCAAAGATGACAAAGCCATTTCACAAGTAGGCACAATCTCTGCTAACTCTGACGAGTCTATTGGTAGCATCATTGCCAATGCCATGTCTAAAGTGGGCAAAGAAGGCGTTATCACTGTAGAAGAAGGTTCTGGTTTAGATAACGAATTGGCTGTTGTAGAAGGTATGCAGTTTGATCGCGGTTACTTATCACCTTACTTCATCACCAATCAACAAAACATGACAGCGGAATTAGACAATCCTTTTATCTTGATCGTTGATAAAAAGATTTCTTCTATTCGTGACTTGCTCCCAGTATTAGAAGGCGTTGCAAAGTCCGGCAGAGGCTTATTAATCATTGCTGAAGATGTGGAAGGTGAAGCGTTAGCAACACTGGTTGTAAACCACATGCGCGGCATTGTAAAAGTTTGCGCTGTAAAAGCACCTGGTTTTGGCGATCGTCGTAAAGAAATGTTACAAGACATTGCAACATTAACCAAAGCACAAGTGATTGCTGAAGAAGTTGGCCGCACTTTAGAGTCAACCACATTGACAGACTTGGGCTCAGCTAAACGCGTTCATATCACCAAAGACAACACCACCATCATCGATGGCGCTGGCGACAAGAAAGAAATTGAATCCCGTATCAAACAATTGCGCGCTCGCATTGACGATACCTCCTCTGATTATGATCGTGAAAAATTGCAAGAACGCGTAGCTAAATTAGCCGGCGGTGTTGCTGTGATCAAAGTTGGCGCTGGTTCTGAAATCGAAATGAAAGAAAAGAAAGCCCGCGTTGAAGATGCGTTACATGCAACTCGCGCAGCGGTAGAAGAAGGCGTAGTTCCTGGCGGCGGCGTTGCTTTGATTCGCGCATTGCAAGCGGTTAAAAATGTTAAGGGCAACAATGAAGCGCAAAACATGGGTATTCAATTAACCCGTAAAGCACTTGAAGCACCTTTACGTCAAATCGTTGCAAATGCTGGCTACGAAGCATCTGTCATTTTAAACAAGGTTGCAGAAGGTAAAGGCAACTTTGGTTTCAATGCAGCTTCTGGCGAATTTGGTGACATGATCGAAATGGGTATCTTGGATCCAACCAAAGTAACACGTACTGCATTACAACGTGCAGCATCCGTTGCAAGCATGATGATTACCACAGAATGCATGATTTCAGATTTACCAAAAGATGAATCTGATGTTGGCTCTGCTGGTGGTGGCATGGGCGGTATGGGTGGAATGGGCGGCATGGGCGGAATGATGTAAGCTCAAACGCTGTTGAATTAAAAACCCTGCTTCGGCAGGGTTTTTTTTAAGCTGAATTAATTCGTCTAGAATTCACTGACAAATCGTCAACCTCATGGTCTATCTGCACCACGGGATCCAAGGAAATAATCAACGGATTATTGGCGGGAAAATTGGCATCAGCGACGGAGTGTTGATGCGGCAAATGTCCAAAACGATCCCCATATTTAATCCGCACTAATTGGGAAGGCGAATACCGTTGTCCCTCAAGCGACAAAGGGGGCACTGGCGCGTCAGCATCTATTGAAAGCTTGAGCCTCAAATGCGATATTTCTTTTTCCTCTGCGGTCAGCGTAAGAGGGGTCTGTGGCAATGCTTGTTTCATTTTTTTAATCATCATTGAACTGGTATTTCCACACTCTCTAGGATCCATCCTTGGTGTTCGCTGAGGTGATACCGCTGGAGAATGATTCATACTGCTTTCAGTCGAATTATGTGAGATAAAAGAAATTTTATCAGTTAAACCCAACAAGCTGGAATCCATTATTTGATTAGGACGATACTCATTTTTTTTCGAGCGGAAACAATTTTTAATTCCCGCTATTGTCCAACTCTTTAATATTGTCATCGTCCTATGGGTTGGCATGACAGCGTTGGTGACATAATCGTGATGAATTCGACAAATAGACCCACGTCTTACCGTAGGAAGAGCTTCTGCACCCAACTGTGCAGATAAACTCAACTTAGCCAGATTCAGCAAACCTGGCAGCCTTGGCGACTCCTCTTTCAAAACGGGATTAGGCTTTAATAAGGAAGATTTGACTTCTGATTTGCTATCACTGGATTCAGATGACAGATAGCTGGATGCCTCAGAATCATCATTGACATGCATACCGAAATCTAAAGACGGATTATTTCTATCTCTTAATAAATCATAAAAAGGCAAAGGCCTTCGAAAAACGGTAGAGGTAACGATGCATTGGTAATAATAAGAATCCACAGGGACATAGCGACTATGATAAACGTTCTGCGGTGCGAGCAATTCCCACTGCACCCGTCTTTTTATATATTCTTCCACTGCTCGACGTAAGGGTTTACGTTTTTTTAAGCTTGGCCTATCCCAAGCTAAAATTGGATGAATGCGCTCAATCGCACCCAATAAATCAAAAAGGGTTTCACGGGTTAACGATTGCTTTAACAAAGCATACTCTTTGAGATGAGCGATTTCATCTGCGACTAACATTTCAATCATGAAATCTGTGATGCCAGAAAAAATTTGGCTTTTAATATCGCGCGTTAACTTAGGCTTTTCTGATTTTTTATTTTTAGGCAGTGCAGAAATCCGCGCTGTTGAGGCTGGCGACAAGCTCAGAAGTGTTTTAGGCAAACTACGACAAATAGAATAAAATAATTCGAGGGCGGCCGCTTTATCTTTATTTTCACGATAAGTCGCGATGGCCGTTTTAATCGCTGGCGTTGCTAAAGCAGCACGCATTTCTTCAGAACGATTGGCAGCAAAACTCCCTTCTAAAATGTAAACTTCGTGAATGGCTTTATTTAAGCCCCATTGCAAATGATCGCCAGAAAGCAATCTGAGAGGAGAAAAAAACTTCCTGAGCCGCATGGGAACGGTTTTTTTCTGGGGTCCGGACGGAGTTCGCGTTGTGAACATGCCACTTACCTGTTTATTGTTTTTCTAGAAGTGCGCAAATCTTACCCTAAATTGGAGCAAATTTCTCTCTTTTTTTAACCATTTATGTGTTTGACCCGGTTCCGGCCCTCTTTTTTGGCTAGATACAAGGCTTTATCGGCTGCGGCGATCAAGGATTCAGCGGTATCGGTAGGGGAAGAAGTGGCAATACCCATACTAAAACTCACCGAAATCTCACCCTCCGCGGCCGAAAAATGGAGGCACGCAAACTGCTCACGAATCCGCTCACAGAGTTTTATGCTCATCGCCTTATCGGTATTCGGTAATACAATTGCAAATTCATCGCCACCATATCGTCCCACCAAATCAGAAGCGCGCAATTGCGAAAGCAACAGTTCGGATAACTTTCTTAAAACATAATCACCCATAGGATGGCCATGGGTATCATTAATTGTTTTAAAGAAATCGATGTCTAAAATGACCAACGACAACGGTCTGTTGTGCGCTTTGGCGTGTGATAACTCAATACCAACATTTTGTAAAATAGTCGTATGATTTAACAATTCAGTCAAACTATCGCGCATCATCACTGCACTTAGAATACCAGCGCGCTTAGCTCGTGATCTGACTGCAGCAACCAAATGTTGCGGCAAAATTGGCTTAGTTAAAAAATCATCCCCACCCAAATTGAGCGCGGATAATTGTTTAAACCGATCTTCTTCGCTCGATAAAAATATGATGGGCAAACTCGTATAATTTGCTTGTTGGCGCAACACAGCAGCCAATTCTAACCCCGTACACTCCGGCATATAAATATCCATTAATAATATATCCGGCTGGAATTCAATTAGCTTAGGCATCAATAATAAAGGTTTATTGAGAATTTCCGTTTTCATGCCCGCCTCTTGCAAAATAAGGGCGTGATAGGCAGATAACGTTTCAGAATCATCGACGATAAGAATGCGATACGGATCATTTTTATCTGATTCAAAAAACTGATTGAGCATTTTTGTTAAGTGAAAAATATCAACCGGTTTCTTAAAAAAACCAGTGCTACCCGCTCGCACCGCTTGCAATCGCGTAAGCAATTCATCTTTAGATGCGATACAAAGCAAGGGAGCAGCATTTTGTTTGCGTACTTCGCTCAATTTTCGCAACATGGAAACATCGGCATTATCCATATCCACTATCATTACCAGGGATTTTTTTTCTTTTTCTGCCTTTTCTAGCGCATCCATATTGGTGAGTTGAATTAATTCATAGCCGGGATCTTTTAATTCTAGCTTTAAATTTTCAAAAACAGCCGCATCAGGCTCGACACAATAAATCAACTTATTTTGTTTTACTTTATTTTGATGAGGAAAAAATTCTTTTTCTTGCGCAACAACGTCTGGATGTAAGTTATTGAGCAAGATGGTAATTTCTTTTTTTTGTTCTGAGGTTAAGGAGAGGCCTTGCTCTTTCAATATTCTTAAATACATTTCTAACTGACGTGAGGCATGACTCAACAATGGAAATCCGTACGTACCTGCAGCGCCGGTTAGGCTATGCACTTCACGATGAAAATCTTCAAAACCTACTTCACTCCATTTAGCTTGTAATTGACCCCAATCTGCATGCAACTTTTGCAGCTTCGCTGGCAATTTTTGCGAATAATCGGAAATTAATTTTTGCAGCTTGTCATTCAATTCATTATTCACCATGAGATTCCCATATTTCGCGAATATTTTTGGCAAGCTTCATTGGATCGAATGGCTTATTAATCACCCCTAAAATACCCATGGATTTATATTCAGCAATTTCATCGGTTTGAATTTTAGCCGTCATAAAAATAGCGGGGATAGTTTTTAAACCTGCTATCTTGCGTAATTCTTTCAACGTACTAACCCCATCCATTTCTGGCATCATGACATCCAACAACATAAGGTCTGGCTGAAAAGCCTTTGCTTCAGCTAATACTTCTAAACCGTTACTACAATATTTCACCGTAAAGCCACCCACATCTTCGAGGG
>Ga0207044_1066_pt1 | contig 18579 bp, 21 predicted proteins | sample Alteio_BWMinCont_68_FD_153300 | JGI IMG/M metagenome (GOLD analysis project Ga0207044, IMG submission 153300) | Enriched cells from forest soil in Barre Woods Harvard Forest LTER site, Petersham, Massachusetts, United States -... | ecosystem: Environmental > Terrestrial > Soil > Temperate forest >... | reverse complement strand
GGCTGAGAAAGATATCTCCACGTATCGCACGATCGTAGCCAAGTACGATCTCTCCAGCGATTCCACTTGGATGGTAGGAAACAGCCCAAAGTCCGACATTAATCCCGCCTTGGCAGCCGGATTGAACGCCGTCTTCGTTCCTCACGGCCAGACTTGGATTCTCGAGCACGAAGAAGTAGCCCAGGCTGAACCACCGACGAGGTTGCTAGTAGTAGAAACTTTCGCGGCACTAAAAAATCACTTCTAACCTTGACAGTAAGGCAATAATGCCTTACACTTGTTGGCTAGGGAACATATGACCATGCTCACGGTTACTGCCAAAGGACAGATTACGCTGAAACAGGATTTGCTCAAACATCTTGGCGTCGGCCCCGGGGAGAAAATTGAGGCTGACAAGCTGCCTGATGGCCGGATCGTTGTGAGAGCTGCGGCACAGGATGGCACGATTTCTGATTTCATTGGCTGCCTGTCACAACGAGGCGGCCCGAAGCTCACGATCGACGAAATAAATGAGATCGCAAGCCAGGGATGGGCAAAAGCAAAATGAAAATTACGGTCGATACCAATGTGCTGGTTAGAGCGGCCGTTCAAGACGACCGACAGCAAGCCCGAAAGGCGGCAAACGTCTTGCAAGAAGCCGATTTGGTTGCTGTGCCTGTTCCGGTTCTTTGTGAATTTGTTTGGGTACTTCGTCGAGGATATAAGAAATCCGTCCCTGAAGTCTCGGATGCGATTTATCGGCTTATGAAGAGCGCTAATGTGGTGATGAATCGACCCGTGGTAGAGGCGGGCCTTTCCCTGCTCGACGCCGGCGGAGATTTTGCCGACGGCGTAATCGCTCATGAAGGCAATTGGTTGGGAGGGGAAGAATTCCTGTCTTTCGACTCGAGAGCTGTCTCCGTGCTGCAATCGCAGGGGACACGTGCTCGTTTGTTGTCATAACCGAGGGCGAACTGAAGCTCGCAGCACATATCCCGGACAAGGTTGACTGTCCGTGAGCAATGGTAGGGATGGTCAAGAAAAGATACGCCGTCAATGCAAAGGAGTGAATTTGGCGTATTGCGTCACAATACCACCGGAGACTGGTCCCTAAGTTTCCAGCGACAAACCAATGCTAGGGCACATCTCGCGACTGGCAATAGAAAATCCACTCTTCCCTGAAATCGAAAAATGCGTCAGATCACGCTCACCGGCTTCCCGCAGAACTTATCGAACATTTTCTTGAGTTCCGCCGCAATGTCCACGGCCTCGCGATGTTCAATATCGCTCCGCTGCATCATGTGAATCAGCTTCCCATCGCGAAGCAGCGCGATCGAAGGTGACGATGGCGGATACCCCGTAAAGTAGCTGCGAGCACGGTCAGTGGCTTCTTTGTCTTGTCCAGCGAACACCGAGAACATCTTCTCCGGGCGCGTGGAATTCTGCAAAGCAATACGAACCGCGGGACGCATCCGTCCAGCTGCGCATCCGCAGATGGAATTCACCACAACCATCGTCGTTCCAGGTTGGTTGACAATAGCGCGATCGACTTCCTCCGAGGTACGCAATTCCTGAACGCCCATGCGGGTCAACTCTTCACGCATGGGGATCACCATAATCTCTGGATACATTTGTTCTCCTTGAGAGGTTTTTAATAGCCTACCAGAACTGTCAAAACGCCGCGCCCATCAAGCCGGGACACTAACCAAACCAACGTAACTCCTCAGCTCAAGACCTTTTCTTCATTCGTATATATTGGAAATAACCCTAAATGGTCATCACAGAAAACGTCCCCCTGGCCCCGCTCACCACCCTAAAGGTTGGAGGACCAGCTCGCTATTTCCTCGAGGCGATGAGCGTTGCTGAAGTATCCGAAGCGGTCGAATTTTCGCGATCTCGAAATCTCCCTTTGTTCGTCCTCGGTGGCGGAAGCAACCTGGTAATTTCCGACGCCGGCTGGCCGGGCCTCGTGCTCAAGATCGGAATTACCGGAATCAATCATCGGCACGGGCATGATGAAGTCGTCTTCGAAGTAGGAGCCGGCGAAGACTGGGACAAGTTCGTGGGCATGGTCGTAACCCACAACATCGCCGGCCTGGAATGCCTAAGCGGCATCCCCGGCTCCGTGGGTGCGACACCAGTCCAAAATGTGGGAGCCTACGGCGAAGAAGTCGGGAACACTATTGAGTCTGTGCTTGTGCTGGACCTTAGGGACCGGCAGTTGCGTGAACTTGGCAAAGAGGAGTGTGCTTTCAGCTATCGCACCAGCATCTTCAACACATCCGAACGGGGACGGTACATTATTCTGCAGGTGAATTATTTATTGAAGCATGGGGGCGAGGCTTACATCGCCTATGCAGACCTCAAGAAATACTTTGCCGGATGGAACAAAAAACCAACCCTGGCCGATACTCGCGACGCGGTAAAAAAGATTCGCGCGGGGAAAGGAATGCTTATTGTTCCCGGTGATGATGACTGCCGTAGCGCTGGATCTTTTTTCAAGAATCCAATTCTTTCGGCCGATGAGTATGAGCGGCTGACGGCGCGGGCTGCGGCTAAGAACCTGCAGATCCCGAGTTATCCGGCGTTGGCGACGCAAAAGAAAGTCTCAGCCGCGTGGCTGGTTGAGCATTCCGGGTTCAGCAAAGGATATGGCAACGGTTCCGTGGGCATTTCCCGCAAGCACGCGCTGGCCATCGTGAATCGCGGGAACGCGACTGCTGCAGACGTTGTTGCTTTCAAGGAGGACATTCAGGGGCGCGTCGAAGAAATATGGGGCATCCTTTTGGAGCCAGAGCCGGTATTCGTTGGATTTTAGAGGCCAGATTCTGATTTGGGCGCGAGCGTCCTCGCTCGTACTTGCTGGCAACATCGGCAGCTGCCGCCCCAGATTGCGACCCTTTTTGGTATGTCCCCTACGTTGGGGAGGGTGAGCTTTCCGGCCCCGGCGGCAGCCGCCTCTATTTACTCATCGGCAATTTTTGCCGCGTCTTTAAAGATTTTCACGAACATGGGGCGGGTCAGCTTTCCGGTTTGGGTGTTCTGGTTCGAGGGATGGTACGAGGCCAGTAACGTCTTTCCATCCGGCAGCTTGTAGATGGCTCCGTGCTGAAAAATGTAGGCCTTCCGGCTGGGGAGCTGGCCGCGTCGTTTCAGGTAATTGAGGTAGGCATCAAAGCCAATCCTGCCCAGCGCGACGATGACTTTCACGTTCTTGAGGCGCTCCACTTCACGATCCAGATAGGGAGCGCAGTTAGCCAGTTCTTGCGGAAGCGGCTTGTTATCGGGCGGAGCGCAGCGAACCGCGGCCGTGATGTAAATGTCTTTGAGCTTCAGCCCGTCGTTGCGATCAGTCGCATTGGGCTGGTTGGCAAATCCGGTTTCAAACAGCACGGGGTACATGAATTTGCCGGAAGCATCTCCGGTAAACGGACGGCCGGTACGATTGGACCCGTGCGCTCCGGGAGCCAGCCCGAGAATAAGAATCCGTGCATCGGGATCGCCGAAGCCGGGCACTGGCTTTCCCCAGTAGTCGCAATCGCGGTAAGCGCGGCGCTTCTCGCGAGCAATTCGCTCGCGGTACTCCACCAGCCGCGGACAGCGGGTGCAGGCAATGATCTCGGCGTTGAGCTGGACGAGCCAGTTGCTCTTTGGTTGAGAGGGCATTGTTACAACTCTACAACGATGGGTCGCGTGGGACGGGAAAGCTTTTACCGCCGAGACGCCGAGAACGGCGAATCGGTGGCGAGTGCAGGTGAAAACCACCGCCCACATGGAGGCGGGCCTGTATGCGCTGCGTACGCGGTGCTTTACGCATCAACGTCAGGGGGCTTATACAGCGGCGGATATTGATTTCCTGGTGGCTTATGTCATGCCTGAGGATTGCTGCTATATATTTCCCGTAAGCGTGGTGGCCGGGCGCACGAGCATTATGCTGCGTCCCAAGGAATTCATACGCAAGAGGTACTATCACCGCGATCCTTACGCACGCTATTTGAATGCATGGCACGAATTCGGTGAGCCGAGCGGGCCGGAATTTTGAGGCAGATCGTTAAAGTAAGATCCTTCACTTGTGCACTTGTGTTGTTCCCAAGCGGAACGGCGCTGTTTCAGTTCTTGACGGTCATGGTTTCGGAGTCGGCTTTCTTGCCAGATAGCCTTCGAGTCCGACGAAGATGCCGCGGTAGTTGTTCTGTCGCTGCATCCCACTTCTCGCAAAGAACGCGAGAAATGGGGCACCCGGCGGGGCTTCAGGATGACCACTGAATCATTATGCTTTGCGGGAAACGATGGAGGCGTAGGATGCGCGGTTGACCACTATTCAACATAGCTCTTGACTTGTGGTCAGAACCTTGCAATAACTATGCCAGTCCCATTGGACGGGTTTGGGGGTGTAGTCCCGTTGGCAGAAGTGAGATTGCAGGAAGGTGAGTCCCTTGAGAACGCACTGCGGCGTTTCAAGCGCAAGGTGCAGCAGGAGGACATCATCAAGGAGGTTAAGCGCCACTCCTTTTATCTGAAGCCCGGCGAGAAAAAGCGCGTAAAAGAAGCATTGGCGCGCAAACGCAGCCGGAAAAAAGCTCGGAAAGAGCAAGACTGATCGAAATTGGGCCGTTTCTCCTCGTGGGCGCGGCCCTCTTCCCTTTTTCGCAGTGCATTCCCTGGTCTGGGATATGCGCAACCACGGGGTTTCTTCAGAGTTAGTACGTCAGCAGTAATCCATGTCCTAGCCAAGGGCATGGCGGGCCGAATCCAGGGGCAGTTCAATTGAGGGGGATGAGTCAAAATTCTGCGCACTTGTGCGCGCGGTGGGCTTTGTTTGCTCATCGGCGCGTGAGTGGGGCGGGAATGGGCCGAAGGAGCATCCTCAATGGAATTCCAGGATAAGATGTTGAAGTGCGTCGACTGCGGCACGGATTTCGTTTTTACCTCCGGGGAGCAGTTGTTCTTCCACGATAAGCAATTCAGAAACGAACCCAAACGGTGCAAGACCTGCAAGGCGAAGCGAGTTGCGGTTCTGGGAGCTGCAAACTCGGGGCATCATGGTTTCTCGAGAACCGAGACGCGAGCGGTCTGTTCGCAATGCGGCAAAGAGACCACGGTTCCGTTCAGGCCGACGCAGGGGCGTCCGGTGTTGTGCCGGGAATGTTTCCAGCAAAGACGGCCAGCGGCGTCGGCATGAGGATCTCGCGTTTCCAGTGCGACCGGCGAGAGCCGAAAACTCTCAGCGATGGGGACTGAGTCGTCGGGCTAGCTGACTTTCTTCCTGCCTTCCCGATTCAAACCTGCGGAGTGTTTGCCAGGAGTGTGCGCAAACGGTAGGAGTTTCTCGTCTTGCTGGTGCGCGTCTTCTCGAAGTATCAGGAGCGCTTCAATTTGTCGGAGCAAGTCCTCGGTGCCGACGGGCTTCACCAGCAGCGACGAGGTTCCGTCGAGCTTCCAACTGCCGTTATGAGGAGGGAAGGCGGTAAGCAAGGCGGTAGCAGGATGGTAGGCTTGCCGACGCGCTGCGCGCATTACTTCGAAGCCGGCGTTCTCATTCTCCATGTGCGCATCGGTGATCACCATCTGGTAGACGCCCGAGGTCAGTTTCTCCACAGCTTCCGCGGCGGATGCGGCCGTCTCCACGATGAAATCGTGCAACTCTAACACCGCCTTCAGTGTAAGCAAAACCGCAACGTCGTCATCGACCAGCAGGATTCGCCGCTTCATTTGGAGCACCTCACCGAAAACCTTCGAACGGGAGTTCTGGGGCCGCGCGTTACGCTCTTGCCGGGATTCTTTCTCTGCGCCAGCCAGTGCAACCAAGTATAGAACACGAGGGTCGCAGAAGATGAAGAAGTCGCCGATATCCTAAACCGGATGCTAGTGTCACGATCGTGACAATTTTCTCTTCGGACGAAAGTCGCTCGACAGCCTCCAAGAATAGAGCTTGCGTTTCTTTTTTCCAGGAACCAGCGGTCCACATCTCGGACCAAGAAGACGATAAGTTTGCGATGATGCTGCAAGTTGTTTCACCTTTTTTGAAAATTTTCATCCTGTCGCGCGGTCGGCAAAAATAAAAGTAGAGTTTTGTGGAACGCTTGAAGCATTTCGCTTGACATTCACAGTGATCGGGATAGGATACGTCTCCGCGGGCTCGGGTGCCTGTCGGTCACGTCAAATGGAAATTACCCGGCAACGCTAAATTCACGCTGGGTGGAAACACCCGGTGTCGGTAAAAGCAAAAAAACTCAGGAGGACTCTAGTGAAAAAAATGCTTTTTGCAGCGGCGCTAGTCGCGATCTTTGTATCTACCGCGGCGTTAGCAGAAGACCACAAACCTGTCGCCATTGGTCCCTATATTGCTGTTCCTGCCCAACGCGGTACCGCGCCGGTTATGACCAAAGACTGGCATCCGACCGCTGTACCGGGAGCAGCAGTTCCGTTCTGCAAGTGGGCGGATTGCCTGTATTATTCAGGTGATTTCGATTCGTCCAATTCTGCTGCCAACGGCTCCTGCGCCATTAACAACGGCACCGATGATTGCCAACTTTTGGAAGCAGTAAGACCCCAACAAGCTGTTACGGTGACGGGCGGAGCGGTTACGATTCTGCTGGAAAACACAGTGGTAGGAACCAATCCGACTCCATTCACCGTTTACACCGGTGTGGCATCAGGCCAAAATGGCACAGCCGTATGCACGACCTCGGGGAAAGCCGTTCTGGCGGTCTACGGTCAGTCGGGCTTTGGTATCACTCAATACAGCTACAGCATCAAGTCGCTCGCGTCGTCGTGCGCACTGTCGGCTTGGAAGCATTATTGGGTTACCCTGCAGCCGACCTACAGCGACGGAGCTACTTGGGGTTTTGTACCGGACGTGGAAGATAGTCCGGCCCCGAACCATCGCGGATGGAAAAACGTCACTGACGATGACTTCATCATTTACACCCAGCTCGGCTACAACACTCCTACCCCCGTCTATGGTTCCAGCGGAACTTGCGGCGGATTGGGCTGCGATGTGTTGACGCTCGCGTTGACGGGAACGAAATAAGCAGGCTCGATTCCAACAGAAATTTTGTTGAAGTCGTGCTTTGAGGGTTTCGGGAGAAGTCTCCGGGCTTCTCCCTTTTTCTTGTATTGAGCTCGAGCAGGTTTCGCTTCAACTCCGCAGTTCATACTCTCGCCGTGGACGACGCGGCTCAATATTTCCTGAGTTATTATTATGCTAGTATTCATGATTCATTTCTTCTCGGGGGCATGACGCGAATGCGGTATTGGTGGCTGGTTTTGATGGTTTTCTTTGTACTGTCTTTGCAAACCACGCTGGGCCAGGCACAGGGTGGCCAGGCAACAGATCAATACACGAAGAACCCTACTGCGGCGGCGCAATCCGGGTCCGAGGTTCCCCCTGATGCAGCCGTAATCACGATTGATGGTCTGTGCGCGAGTAGCTTTACTTCCTCCTCGACACCCGCCGCGACGCCTGCCACTTCGGGCAAAGCCGTCGATCCCGGATGCAAGACGGTTATCACTCGCGCGCAATATGAGTATCTGATGGATGTGCTTGGCGGTCGGCCGAGCGCTTATCACGGTCTCAAGTTTGCGAAGCGTTATTCGGAAGTGCTTTTGTTCAGTACAAAAGGCCGCGAGTTGGGAGTCGAGAAGGATCCGAGATTCCAGGAAAAGATTCGATACAGTTACCTCGAAGCATTGGATACATTTACGCTTGCGCGCTTGCAACAGCAAGCCGAAGAGATCAGCGATGCGGATGCTGAAAAGTTCTTCAAGGAGCATCCGGAAAGATTTGTGCAGATCAAACTGCTTCAAATCGCTGTGCCAAAGACGAAGGTTCACGAAACAGCAGTGGCGGAAAGTGTAGCCGCGGCGGACAAAGCCTCCATGCACGAAGCCGCTTTGGCAATTCAGAAAGAGGCCGCGGCGGGAGGAGACATTGATAAACTTCAAGAGAAGGCTTACAAGATTGCCGGGGATCCTTCCGTTCCGGACACTGACTTGGGTGAACAGGTGCCCGATCAACTTCCAATCGAATACCGTAAGTTGATATTCGACTTGAAATCCGGGGAAGTTTCCCAGGTTACCGAGGACGATCACGAATATCTGATTTTCAAATGCGCCGAGAAGCACACCATACCCGCAGCCGACGTCAAGAAATTCGCGGCATGGCTACGAATGAGGGATTCGAGGCAAGCGCTTAGAGATTCGGTCAAAACGGAATATAACGAACAATACTTTCCCAAAGCCAACGCAGGGGAAAAGGATACCAGTGGGGAGAGAGCTCCGTAAGGCCGGGCAACCTCAAAATCTTGACGTGCGCAGGATGGTGGTCTCAGACTCGTAGGCTTCCACGAGCGGCTATTGGCGGAGCAATTCTGACGTGTGGGCTCACACGTTGGCCGTCACCGGGCCGAATCCGATCGCTGAGAAAAACTTGGGCGATGCGCTGCACGCGCTCGGGCGCCACGAGGATGCCCTACTCCACTTCCAGAATGCGGCCACCATGCAGTCTACCGATCCAGCTCGACATATTGACTTGGCCGAGGATCTCACAGAGTGCGGACGGGTGCCGGGGGCGGTTGCGGAGTATGAAGAGGCCATTCGTTTGACTGCGGAGCCTGCAAGTCAAGCTCGCTCTTACGGAAGCCTCGCAATTTTGTACGGCGAGCTCGGAGAATACTCCAAGGCTCGCGAGAGCTACCGCGAAGTAGTGCGGATTGATCCCCAACTTGGCGATGAAATGATTCGTAACCTTTCGCGGGCGTTCGCCGCTAACCCGTCAGGCGGTGGATACCTATCTCTTGGGATGCTGCTAGAGGTTGCCGGTCGGATCCTTGATGCGCGCATCGCTTATCAACAGGCCCTGAAACTGGACCCTACACTCGTAGAAGCAAGACAATCCCTCGACGCCATCGAGCCAGGAAACCGCTAGCTCGGTGCTTCCCGATGAAGTTCTGCTCAGGCGGAGTTACTATAGAATGCAGGTTCGTTCGGTGGAAAGAACACCGACCCCTCGTTGAGCAAAGGAATCGTGACCAGCTTCTACGTAGAGAATTTTGGCTGTCGCGCCACGCAGGCCGACGGCGCTGCGATTGAGCGCCAGTTCGAAGAGCGCGGCCTGGTACGAGCCGCTGCGCCTGCCCGGTCGGAAATCGTGGTCTTGAACACATGCACTGTCACCGCTTCGGCTGATCAGGATGCACGGGCCGCGATCCGCCGTATCCGTCGGGAAAACCCAGGCTGCCAAATTGTTGTCACGGGTTGCTACGCCCAGCGCGCGAGCGAGGAGGTTGCATCTCTTCCGGGGGTTACTTGCGTTGTCGGCAATTCCCACAAACATCGGTTGGCGGAAATTGTGGTTGCTTCTAGCGGGCGCGACGAGCGCGAAAGGATAACTTCACAGGCTGGCTTCGTGTCTCTGTCGAGCCTGATGCCTGAAGCCCGAAGCGAGATCTTCGTCTCCGATATTTTCGCTCACACCGAATTGCTTGCTGCGCCGGTTTTCGACGGTGCGGGGATTGGAACGAGTAACGATCGCACTCGTCCCAACCTGAAAGTGCAGGATGGCTGCGACAACCGCTGCTCTTTTTGTGTGATTCCCCACGTGCGCGGGCAGAGCCGTTCGTTGCCGTTAAGCCAAATCGTCAGTGAAGTAAACGCGCTGGTCAGCGCCGGCTATCGCGAGGTCGTGATTTCTGGAATCAATTTGGGCCGATGGGGACGCGATCTCGCCACGCCCCTGCGATTCGAAAACATGATTCGTGAGATTCTGGATCGAACCAGTCTGGAGAAGCTGCGCATCTCGTCGGTCGAGCCGATGGACTGGAGCGATGAACTGATTGACTTGATGGCCAATTCTCCGCGCATTGCCAAGCACGCTCATGTGCCCATGCAATCGGGCAGCGACCGCGTGCTGCGCGCTATGCACCGCAAGTATCGCCCCTGGCATTATCGAGAGAAACTCCAAAAAATTCGCGCGGCTATGCCTACAGCGGCTGTCGGCGCGGACGTGATGGTGGGATTTCCCGGGGAGGGTGAAACTGATTTCGAAGAAACCCGGCTACTGATCGAAGAGCTGCCTTTCACTTACTTGCACGTGTTCACTTATTCCTCGCGTCCGGGGACGCCGGCAGCACTCATGCGCGATCAAGTCCCGGTGCAAGTTGCTCGTGAACGCAATTGCATTCTGCGCGAACTAGCCGCGCGGAAGAAACTGTCGTTCATGCAGTCGTTTGTAGGAAAGACCGTGGAAGCGATCACCTTGAATGTGTGCGACGGCAAGTCCACCGAAACGCTGACTGATAACTATCTAAAGTTGCTCCTGCAGGGACAGCACCAACCGAACCAGTGGATGAAATCGCGGGTCGAGCAAGTCGCCGATAGCACGTTGATCGCGACCCTCGCGGCTGCATAATTTGTTGAGCGGTCATCCCGATGCCTACCCGTCTGGCAGATCGTAGCAATCCAGTTCTGGCATGGGGAAGTCTTTACGATTGTCGGTCATTAGCGTGCATCGTTGTTCCATCGCAATGGCCGCGACGATGGTGTCCGCAAGAGTGAGAGTACGTCCCTTTCTTGCGTATTTGTATTTGAGACCTCCGGCTAACCGTCCCGCGGATGCAGTCAGTGCGTGGCAATCAAGGAGGCCAAGGAACTCCTCGGTTCGCGCCTCCTCGTCTGGACGCATGCCCGCATACAGTTCGGCGATATTCAAAGCTGTAGTGGCAAAGCTGTGCCCGCGACGAGCGAGTTCGGCGAGCAGTTCGCGCCGTCCGCGACGCAACCGCAGTACGTCGATAAGTACCGATGTATCGAGCAAGAAGTGCATCAATCAGTGCATCAGGTCGCACGTTGCGACCGCCCGGGCTTCTTGGCTTTGCGCTGTGCTGTCCTACGGCCTTCACTCTCAGTTCTCAGTTTCCGCACCCAGGAGGCCGCGCCACCCGCCAGTTCAGGATGATCTTTCGTCTTCCATGCGGAGTCCTTACTGTCCAGAAAATGCAGGAGCTTTTGCCGGCGAACTTCCTCGCGCGCCGTTTCGACCAGGAACGAGCTGCGTCCTCGAGGACCAACCAAGGCGTCGATCTCCCGGAGCAAGTCTTCGGGCAACAGCACGTGGGCGCGTTTGGTGTTCATGTGTGCTTAACCAGTGTGCCTACTCTATGTGCCTTTGTCAACCCACGCTTCGCTGCGCCTATAACACCAGCCTTAGAACTCAGTGAATCACGGACCCCTAGGTCGACCGGAAGAACCAGGTCATTCCCCAAGAATAGAAGGCGATGATGATGAGAATGTTAACGGGCATGCCGAAAACAATGTAGAGCACCGGCATAAACAAAATTGTTTTTTGCAGAAACAGAGCTTGCATAAGAATCTGCAGAGGGAGGAACAACGCCAAGTGAGTCATTGTGATCGCTGTGAGGAAGGCCTTTTTCAGCAAACCGAAATCGAATATGTAATACGTCAGACCGAATAAAAGGGGAACGGTAGAAATCAACGCGATTCCAGCGGTCACCAACCCTTCCATATAGCTGTCGGGGGTGTGAGGAAAACGGGCAGGCAGAAGCGCGAAATATATAAGAGCTGTGCCAGGAACGACCAAAATCCCGCGCAGAAGGTACATGACGGGGATCAACTTGGCGGACAGAAGAAAGCTCGCGGCAAACAGTGCCACCGTGGCGGCAAAGGTTAACCACCAGGTCTGCGCGCTCGGCAGCATCGGCTCCATGCGTAGGTAGGGAATGTCGAAGCGGATGAAAGGCGTTAGATGATGCTCGGCAAGCCCGAGATCAGCACGCAGGGGCAAGACCCCGATCCCCAACGCTAAAACTCGCTTCCATACCTGGCAGACTCTTGGCAGAAACACAAGCCAGATCGATGTGAAGAATAGAAAGAGAAAAATGGCGGTAACCAGATTCATGGGGCCGAGACGGAAGTGAGCCAGCGCTCGGTGCATAGGAATGACACCGCCGCGATGTCCGCGGGTGGGTGCGGGATTCGCCGCCTTCGAGACTTTAACTCGGCGGGCGGATTTCTGGGGCAGCTCAAAACTCGCGGAAGAATCCAAAGCTGGACCCACCTCTTCCGTAGTAAGGGCTGTGATAGTAGTCCCCCACCAGATTTATGCCCCAGCTCTCACCGACCCACCGCCGCCAGGTTACAGTTACCGTCTGACTCTGAAAATCGTTGAGACTCACGGTCGGCCCGACCAGTTGATATGCCTCAACGCCGAAACCCGCGCGCAGCGTAAGGTACTGTCGCTGGTTCCGTCCATGGGTTACGGCGACGAAGCCAGCCGGCGAGAACACCGATCCCGGGTTGCTGACGTTAAAACGAATTCCTTCTTCCAGAATCCAAGGGGTTGTGAAGTAGTACGTCGTGCCGACAAAAAAACTATGATCGCGATGGACGTCCTTCGCGGCGTAATAGCCGAAGCCGAGGGTCGTGATCAGTTGCTTGTGAGCCATCCATTTCTTGTTGATGAATCCATCGCCGCGGAAGCGGGGCCAGAAAAAGCCTCCCACGCTCGAACCAACCGTGAGTGAACCGTACCAGTCTGGATTGAAATTATAAGTATCGCCGGCGGCGAAGTACACGCCACCGTCGCCGAATTCGTGTTGACCGTTGACCTCGGCGTTCCAGATATTTTTTCCCTGCGTAACCACGCCACGAGCGTATCCGCCTGCCCAGTAGCCGAAGCCGTTAGTCAGAGTCAGATAGTCGCCGCCAGCTTCAATGAAGTTGGTCAGTTGCTTCGGTCCGGTTTGCGGAGGGATATCACTGGCCGGCTGTTGGGGTGAATCCTGCTGATCGCTCGATGAGGCCGGACTGATCAAAGCGGAGTTAAGCGAAGCGGGGTTGACGGAAGCGGTGCCGGAAGCCCCACCCTCCTGAGCGCTGGCCCCCGAAACCATGGCAACACTCAAGAACAGGAGCGTGGCTGCGAATCGACGCAGTCGATGGTGAATGGTCGTCATTTCGATAGAACCTCGGATTCAAAGCGAAGATCTTTTCCTTCGCCGGCAATGACCATCCACGCGTCGTTATCGCGAACCACCTTGGCCGAGCCCTCCACAATCTTCGGTTGAGCGAAACTGCTGGCGGGAATTCTCCACGTCTGGTGGTCCAGGTTCTGGGGATGACTTGCTTCGAATGTAATCAGGCCACTGCTGTCCGAGACTTTCCATTTCACTTGTTTGCGGGAATTCAAAAAGTCGGCGAGTTCCGTCATCGTATACCAGCGAAACCGTCCGTCAGCTTTCAGCCGGCCGGTTTGCTCCATCCACCGATCGACCAAATCGTGGTATTGCAGAATTCCGGGAGGATGGAAATAGACCAGCCTTACCAATTGGTGCCCGGCTGCAAAGTCTGTGATCGCCGCCAACCAGCGGTCGATTTCAGAGTTGGAATATCCCTCGGTGCTCATTTCCTCGAAGCCCGCAGCCCGATCCAGGTGAGAGATTGGAAACGCCCATACATTGCGTGCCTCGCGCTCGCCATTGCGATAGCCTTGCGTCGGACCCATTCCGGTATCTCCAGTGAAGTAATAGGCGACGAAGCCATGAGCCTCCAACCAATGCGTGACCCACGCGGGCTGGTTGCCATTCGGAGCGGAATATTCTTTTACTGGTTTCCCCGCGGCCCGCTCCAAAGAATTCTGGTTTAGCGCGAGAAACTGCTCCAGGTCTTTCGGATTGTCGGTATCGACGTGGGCAGAAAAGTAGTCATGAATCCAGCCGCCGTGGCTGCCGACGTCATAACCCTGGTGCACGAATTGGCGGATCAGGTTCTGGCTGACAGGATTGTGGTCAACATCGAAGCCTTTTCTGTCGCCAAATGTTCCGGCATCGGGTCCGGCGGTGATGTGAATTGAGTACGGCCCCTGTTGCAGCAGAGTCCACGAACTCATTTCCTGCAGTGGCTTGATGGCGGCGTTCGAGTCAATGTGCCAGTTCAACACGAGCCCACCGACTCCATCCGGTACCGGCATTAAGTAAGGCAACGACAAGGCATGGCTGGCGAAATACCTGAGAAAAGCGTGCAGCAACAATCCGTCGGTGCTGGCTTTCAAATATCCAAGCGGCAGATTCACGAACAGGACAGAACCCTTTTCATAGGCCTGTTGACCAGCGATGAGTCCGTTGCCGGAGTGGAACAAAACCTTACCGCCATAGTTGCCGGAAGTGATGAAGCTGGGATATTGCAGATCCCCATATTTGTAGCGCCTGAGCTCGACCTCGAAGTTTCCGCCGGGGCCAATTGGTGGGCCACTCTTTGAGGCGGGGAGGCCGCTTTCCGCATGGAAGGGGTAGTACTTTCCCGGAGGTATTTCCATTTGGCCAACTACGGCATCGGTGGTGCTGACCTTGCCCCATTGGATGGTCTTATCGCCAAGCTTGTCGTAAAGAGCGTAATCGACACCCGCCAGGTCTGACAGCCGGGAACGTCCCGCCGCGTAAGCGCCACTCAGAGAGAACGTGCCGGCATCGTAGACCAGCATGAGTTTCCCGCCATCGGCTACGAAGCGATGGAGAGTAGCGATGAAAACATCACTCGCCTGTTGGTGAATGGAGTCCGGCAGAATCACTCCTGCACACTTCGACTCGCCCCATAGAGGACGGAGAAACTCGGAGTCATGAACCGGAATCACATGAAGTCCTTCTTCACTTCCGGCATCAAGCCACATCGTGACTTTGGGATTGGAGAAACTGGTGCCGTCGGGAACAAGCAGGAGCAGGCGGTCGGCCGTGGATCGGGAACCGTCGTGAGTTGCCCACGACCATGCGATCAGAGCCCCGAGAACCAGACAACTGGTCGCCAAAATGATTCGTGTGCGCGTCATTGGGTAGCCACCACCTGCCCATAATCGCGCGCCCACAGCGTGCCAAACACTGCGACACCCTCTTCGATTTCAATCTTTGGCGCACTGACCGTCGTAGGATGTTCCAAGGTGCCGCATCGGGATCCCCTTGCGATAGCTAGTTCGCGTTCGGCAATCACCGGCCCGTGAATCGCGCAGTGCGGGCCGATGCGCATTTTTTGTGCGCTGATCAGGCTTCCTTCCACCGCGACTCCGGCCGCGATGACTGCATCTTCAACGCTCTTCACGCTGCCGCAAATTCTCGCACCCGAGTGAATGTGCAACTTGCCTCTGATCAGGATGTCGCCAACGATGACCTGACCGGCCTGAACCTCGAAGTCGCCGTCGTGCAGGAAACGCGGAGGCCTGCCGGAGTTCGCGAGGCTGTGAAGCTGCGGAAGGGATGCACCCGGGTTGGCGGCGACAGACCCAATTTCAATTCGGGGAGCGTTCAGCCTTCGAAAGTTGCAGTCGTTTTGCAGACGTATGAGCGAATCCGAAGATATACGCCCATCCAGCCCGCAGCCGGCGTCCGCAGTGAACTCTCCCACAGCATGAACCCAGCGCAGCACGCGACTTGAAGCGCCCAGGTGAACATTTTTCTCTCCCAGAATCGCGCGAAAGTTGTTCTTGATGCCACCAATGAATTGGCCGCCAGCGTATATGTCTTTCGAGAATCTGGCTTCCGCAGGCAAGATAAGGTCAACGTCGGATCCCATTACCAGGTGGGTTGTGTCGCGCTGCTGCAGCGCCAGTACCAGCGGCTCGTCGACGCGGCCGAGCACCACATATTCCTCGCCGTCGGGAAGCGCGCCGGTTGCCGTAGTCCCAGCCACCACGCAGCCTTGCATAATGGGTTCGAGTCCATTCATGTAGGCTCGAAAGCTGTCGGAAAAATAGCGGATTTCTCCGGCATTTTGCTGCACTACGCTGAGCGGCAGTGCGTCCGACTTGCGGCGCAATTCCACCAGCGCGGGAATAAGAGGCAGCACGAACATCAGGCCCACCGTACAAACCAGGACGGCCACTGCGAGGTACGGATTCACAAGACCTTCCGAAAGCGCTCGGTTTTGTCCCAGTGGAATTCAGCGCCAGTCACGAAGTCGCTCATCTGAACTGCCGCCGCGCGCGAGACCGAGAAAATACTCACGCCGAATCCCAGAATCAGGAATGGGAGCAGACAAATTCGTTTGCGCGTCCCATCCAGCCGAGCTGCCGCGGCTATCTCGAAAAAGGCCGCAAGATTGCCAATGGCCGCATAAGCCGTCAGAGAAAGCAGGGCGATGACTCCATGCAGCGGCGCCACCCCCTGGTAGAACACCCCCAGCGCCAGCCCCCATCCCAACAGCGTGATCGGCGCCATGGCATACACTCCCAGCAGCAAGGTCCCATCAATCCGCTCCCGCAAGGTGGCGCGATGCTTGCCCACGAGCAGATGCAGGCCGTAGGTGACCATGGCTTGGTTATGGCCCTTAGCCCAACGCATGATCTGCTTGATGCGAACCGGCCAAACTTCAGGAACTTCCTCGTAACACTCCGAGCGATTCTGATACACGGTCTTCCAGCCATTCAGCAACAGGCGATAAGTCAGGTCGGTGTCTTCGGTCAGCGAATTCTCATTCCAGCCGCCAATTTCCCGCAGGGCGCTCAACCGGACTCCCGCCACCGTGCCGCCGTGTTGAGGTACGAGGCGGAGGTTCATCCGCGCCTGCTGATCGACCTGATAACCACCCGACCGCTCCAGATCCAACAAACGCGTGAGCAAATTCGTGCCCGCATTCATCGGCACCACTCGGCCCATTACGCCGCCAACTTCGATATCAAAAAACGGCGCAACCAGTTGCTTGATCAATCCCGCTCCCGGAATGTAATCTGCATCGAAAATCAGGATGACCTCGGTCGTCACATTTTCCATGGCATCTTTCAACGCGGCGGCTTTTCCGCCTTTGCCTCCGACGCGATGAAACGGCTGTATCCGTCCGGGAAACTGCTCCACAAACTTGTCAATAATCTCGCGAGTAAGATCCGTCGAACGGTCGTTCACCGGGATCACCAGCATTTTGTCCACGGGATATTTCACCGTCATCAAGGCTTCGAGAATATTCGCGATGACTTTCTCTTCGTTGTGGGCCGCCACCAGCACGGTGACCGGCGGCCAGTCGGCGGTGTCAATGTCGATGTAAGGATGGCGCTGGAAACCGAAGAGGCGATTCAGCGTGAAACAGTAGTGGCGGCCGGTGTAGAGGCAAATAACGAAAACAATAATGTAGAGAACATAGATCATGGCGCGCAACCACTGCCCGGATGCGGTTTTCTCCGGGTCACTCCTTACCTGCTGCGGCCTTGCGCGCATTCTCTTCGGCGTCGCTCTTGCGACGGCGTGGCTGCGGACGTGGCGCCAGCTTAAATTGCTTGTCAGCCTCTAACAGGGGCGTCTTCTTCGCATGCCAGCGGGCGACCGCCTCCACGATCCTTTCCGAACTGTGACCGTCTCCGTAAGGATTCTCTCCCTCGGACATGTCCTGATAGGCTTCCGCATCGTTGAGCAGGCGGCTGGTCTCATTAACGATGGCCTCGTGCGACATGCCAATGATCTTGGCCATGCCAAACTGCGAAGCTTCGGGACGCTCCGTGAGCTTGCGCAGCACCAGCACCGGCTTTCCGAACGTGGGTGCTTCTTCCTGAATTCCCCCGGAATCCGTCAGCACCAGAAAACAACGCCGCAGCAGGCTGACGAACGTGATGTAGTCAAGCGGTTCCGTCAAGTGGATTCTGTCCGTGTTCTGCAGGAGCGCATTCACCGTAGCCCGCACATTGGGATTCAGGTGCACGGGATAGACGACACGAATGTCAGGATGCTGCTTGACCAGATCTTTCAGCGCCAGGCACATGTTCTCCTGATCCGTGCCCAGGGATTCACGCCGGTGAGAAGTCACCAGCACCAATCGGGAATTGTCGTCGGGAATGCCGGCCAGCGGCGTGTTCTCCCACGAATGCGGCAGCACGCTGAGGGCGCGTAGAGTGTCGATGACGGTGTTGCCCGTAACCACGATCTTCTCGTCGGGTACGCCCTCGGCCAGCAGGTTGTCCCGCGACAACGCGGTAGGAGCAAAGTGAATCTCGGTCAGAACCGAAGCCAGCCGGCGATTGGCTTCTTCCGGAAACGGATTGTATAAGTCATGGCTCCGCAGGCCCGCCTCGATGTGACCCACCGCAATCTTGCAGTAGTACGCCGCCAGGGCGGAGGCAAACGCCGTGGTCGTGTCGCCTTGCACCAGCACCATGTTGGGCTCAAAGCGATGGCACGCATTCTCCACCGTATCCAACACTCGCGCGGTCAGGGAATTCAGCGTCTGATTCGGACGCATGACGTCGAGATCGAAATCAGGCTTGATCTTGAAAAACTGCAGGGCATGGTCGAGCATCGTGCGATGTTGACCGGTGTGAACTACGGCGGTTTCGAACTCTTGCGAACGCTGGCGTAATGCATGAATCACCAGCGCTAATTTGATTGCTTCCGGCCTCGTGCCGAGGACCGCGATGATCCGACACTTCATGAGGATCGCCCTGCCGCTGTTTCTAACCTAAATTCACTATCCAAGCCGTGGAAGATAGTTCCGGCACGGACACGTGGACAAGATTGGTATGTTCCGATGAACTTTCATTTTGTATTGCCGGCGCAGGTTCGCGAAAGATTACGAAGGTCACGAAGTCTCGCTCAGACCAAGCCCCTGTCATCCCGG
>Ga0207044_1065_pt1 | contig 18641 bp, 22 predicted proteins | sample Alteio_BWMinCont_68_FD_153300 | JGI IMG/M metagenome (GOLD analysis project Ga0207044, IMG submission 153300) | Enriched cells from forest soil in Barre Woods Harvard Forest LTER site, Petersham, Massachusetts, United States -... | ecosystem: Environmental > Terrestrial > Soil > Temperate forest >... | reverse complement strand
GTGCGTCTTAAATCATGAGGAGTGAAGGGTTTAATGTCTTTAAATGAGCAGCGATGTCACATCATTTAAAAAAGCTGTTTAATGGTTTTGCTAAGCCTAGGGCTGTACACCCGACAAATGAATAACCTCGTTCACTGGCTTAGCAAATTTATTTGAGGTAATCGTAAGAGGTGCGTTTATGGAAGCTATAAGTGATGTATATGAAATTAGTTATAAAGAATGGTTAGGTAGAGGTTGTTGGGAGAAGTGGGAAGCCGCTTGTATCTTTTCTCGAGTAGATACTAGGTGTAATAGAACACATCACTCGGTAAGCCCTAATTCGGTGTCTTTGCCAGATAACGCTACTGCGCAAGCTATTTTAGCAATAATCGAAACTTGGCTTTATGGTGTTAGTTATGTTATTAGAGCCTCTCCATTCTGGTTTATTAATAAAGCATTAAAAGAAAAAGCATTTGAAATACCTGATGAATTATTAAAAGCAGTAAATGAGTATTATTTATCTCAATTAGGTGAAGACCGTGAAGCAATGTTAAAAGACTATGTTTACATAGCTGGTAAGCTAAACTTAAAAATTACTGATATGAAAATTATTCCACCATATTTAAACGAAAATGATATCAATTTTGCTCCAGAAATTTATTGTGCAATTACAATTCATCAAGAGATAACAAAACCTCCTTATAGTAAAATGAAAAGAGGTACTTCAGGTAAAGTAAATAAATGGATTAAGGAAAACTCAACCATAATAGAGCGTTGGAAGTTGTGGGGAATAAAGGCTGATAAGCCTGAGTTCGAGAAAAGAATGAGCATTATATTAAATCCAATGAAACGAAAAAATGGTGGCTCAGTACTTGCAGATTAACAAAAAACTAGTCACCAAATTAATCTAATAAAATCAAATAGTTGTTTCTATTTTATTTCATGGTCACCTGCTATTGGTGACCTCTTCTATCTTTAAAGTCACCTCAAATATCAAATTTAATACTCGCGTTTCAACATCATTCATTAAATTGCGAGGTAATTCTATGAATCAAGATAAATCAATTCGTTTTCTTCGTGAGTCACAGATTTTTGAATTAACAGGATTGTCTAAAACTACTAGATGGAGGCTAGAGCGCGCGGGAAAATTTCCTAAAAAAAGACAGCTTTCACCAAATGCTGTTGGGTGGATTGAGGCGGAAATCCAGGTTTGGTTAAATTCTAGAGGATATTGTGGAGGTATTAAATGAAAAAGACCCGGAAGCGCGTGCAAGCATCTACCGGGTCTAAGCAAATATCTTTTTTGCCTGAGCCGGATTTTAACCCGAAATGGCCGTCAAAGAATACTCTTGCTTATATTGCTCTTATGATGATGCTGCGAGGTAAGAAAATTACACATCGGAGCTTTGATGGGAAGACATGCTCATGGCGTTTGGCCGCCTATATTGAAGTATTAAAAAATGATTTAGGTTGGCCAGTGCATGCTGAGGACATTCTACATCGCTCAGTAAAAAGGCCTACTAAACGTTACATAACTAGATATTTTCTATCTCGAGATGTTATCAAAAAGGTAAGAAAGATGAGGGGGGTAGTATGAGCGCTATTGAACGTCTGCGTTCTGCATTGCTTCACCTTGACCCTTCTTGTTCGAGAGAGCAATGGGTTCGCTTTGGTATGGCAGCAAAATCAGGAGGTTTGTCATTCGGTGATTTTCATGAATGGAGCCAGAATGGCGATAACTATGTAAGTGAAAAGGACTGTTATTCTGCTTGGAAATCATTTGGCGAAAGAGGGGGCATTACAGAGGCCACTCTTTACGGCGCAGCATTAAGAGCTGGTTGGCATAATCCGGGCAAATCACGTCCGGATTGGAATACTCAGTATGAAGCTGCAAACAGATATGCTTGTAGCATTTTTGATAGATGCTTGCCCGTACTTCTATCACATGAATATCTTTTGCGAAAGCAAGGTGATAACGATGGTGTATATGTTTACCCGGATAGTGAGCCTTCCTTAGTTATAGGTGAGGCTAATGTTGCAGGTTATTTAGTCGTGCCATGCTTTAGTAAAGGTCAACTTGAGACGTTGCAATTCATTTCACCGAATGACGGCAAGAAATTGAATCTTCCGGGGGCGAGTTTCGGTGATGGTTATTTTACAGTTGGTGATATATCGGACACTATCTATCTTTGCGAAGGAATAGGGCAGGCATGGGCGGTGTATCAAGCGTGTGGGGTTGCTGCTGTAGTTTGCTTTGGTGCTATGCGAATGAAGAGGGTAGCAAAGGTGTTGCGTGCAGAATATTCTAATATTCATTTGGTCATCGTGCCTGACAGGGGAATGGAGGCACTAGCAAGCAAGATAGCAAAGGACATTGCTGGGTGCTGGGTTGAGTTGCCATTAGGTAAGCCGGTAAATTACGATGTTAACGATTATGCGCAAGAGTATGGCTATGACACATTAGCCAATTTTTTGTTAGACACTGAAGCCCCTGAGACGCGCTATAAGCTTCTTTCTGCAGCTGACCTCATCAATGCTCCTGCAATGAGGTGGATGGTGCGTGGAGTGATTCCAGCCGAAGGATTGGCTGCGTTATATGGTGCTAGCGGAAGTGGTAAGAGTTTTCTTATTTTGGACATGGCATGTTCTATTGCGGCGGGGGACAAATATTGGTTTGGCTATCGCGTTTCTCAATCCCCTGTGACTTATGTTTGTTTAGAAGGTGAAGTAGGTATGGGGAAACGCGTTAAAGCTTGGAGTTCGTATTTTAGTAAATCTTTACCAGATGGTTTGCATTTTATAACACAACCATTCGACTTATTGAGTGATGACGTTAATGAGTTAGTTAAGGCGGTGAGTGCGGCGGGAGGTGCTGGTGGCCTAATCATTCTTGATACATTAAACCGCGCAGCACCAGGGGCAGACGAAAACTCTTCTGTAGACATGGGAAATATTATTGCTGCGGCCAAGCAGCTTCAGGTATTAACTGGCGGCCTTGTATTGCTAGTGCACCACACTGGAAAAGATACAACAAAGGGGCTACGTGGTCATTCAAGCTTGTATGCTTCGCTAGATAGTGCAATTGAAGTTATCAAAACCGACACGCGTCGTCAGTGGGCTATTGCCAAGTCTAAAGATGATATAACAGGTGACGGGTGTGCTTTTAGGCTCGAAATTGTACAAGTTGGATTTGATGAGGAGGGTGGCGAGATTTCTTCTTGTGTAGCTTTGTTCGATGATTCAAAGGAAGCCCTTCAAAAGAAAAAAGCTAACTTGGGTTCTAATCAGCAGATTGCGCTAAAGGTAATAAAGGAAATGCTAAATGTATCATCTTATATTGGTAAAGAGAGTGTTCCAGTGGGTGTGCGGTCTGTTAATTATGATGAGGCTCTAGCGCTTGTAACGGAGCAGATACCCGCTGCTGCAAAACATAGGAAGACTCGTGCCTCAGCAGCGATTACAGGGCTTGTGAGCAAGGGGTATTTAGCTATGAAGGGAGATTGGTTATGGGGAAAATAATTACCCTATATTGATACCCGATTCCCTCCCCGCTTTTCCCACCTCCTATAGGTGGTGTGGGAAAACCGGGAAAGCGGGAACTTTCCCGAAAAGTCCCGATTCGGGAGAAGCGGGAAAACTGGGAGCTTTTGTTTATCGCAGAGCGCTTGTTTTTGACTAGTGGATGTAATTAATTTTTGTAGTTATTGAATTTTCTGACTCTTACGCGCGCGTAGAAGTCTTATAGAGTATGATTTTGGAGTTATTGATTTTTTCCAGTCTATAAAAAGGGAAGGACAGCTATGTTAAAGAATAAAGGCGGGAGGCCGCTGAAATTAAACAATGATGTAAAGCAGGCTCTTATTGCTGGTGTAAGGCAAGGGCTCACACTAAAAGCGGCATGTAGGTGCGCTGGAATCTCCTATTCTACTTTTGCAAATTGGAGGCAAAAAAACAGAAAATTATTGGCGAAAGATGTGCCCGCAGAATTGTATGAATTTGTTTCTGCTATTGATAAGGAGACGTCTCATTTGCGACATAAGGGTCGATTGGCAGCTATGGCTAACATTAAACCTCGTGACTATCGATATGGATGGAAAAATCCAATGCGCGATGAAACAAAACAAAAGCTGAGAGTTAAAGCTTTTGAGATAGCGGTAGAGAATGTGCTGCGGAGGAGAAGTTGTTTTTGATTATCATTCCTTTCTTAGGTAGAAAAATTTAATTTCATTAATATGGACGCCAATTATCATTAGTTGTAATAATATTCCGCCTAACAATATATTTGTAATCATTCTGAATTTCCCAAGGTAAAAAAACGATTTTTTAAAGATAGTGGTATTAGTGCGCCGATAAAAGATAATGCAATAAATTTACGAAACCTTAACGGCAAATTAACATTATTTATTATAAATTCGTACGCAAAGAATGATGCATAAAAAAGACCATAAATAAATAACATCTCTATAGCGTGTATAAATTGCTTATTTATATCATCTGACATTCAACACGCCTCATGTTTTGAAAAATTTTCGTATAAACCTAGGCGCCAATGTGCCAATAAAAGATAATAAAATAAATTTTTTTAATTTAGGTAGCAGGTTAAAATTATTATTGGATATTTTATTTCTAATTTCTGCATAACCAAATTGTAAAATCATAAACAAGAAATAAATTAATATCATTAATATCCCACGGATTAATGTGTGGCTTAAGTTGTCTGACATTACTTAATTTCCTCTAGTTTGAAAAGTTTCTTTAGTCCCAAAAATATGTAAGCTGCCAAAATTTGAAATAGTGGTATAAGTGCGCCAAGAGCAGCAAATATCATTAAATGTTGTAAAAAAGTCATATGTTTTCCTATAGAGGCATCTGCCAACAGGAGATGCTTCAAAAATAATCAATCTCATTTATTGTGATGTATAATACATCATATCCTATAAAATAGCATCTCTTGGGCGTGGTTTCATAGGGGGTAATACGATGTACTTTTTCTATGGAAAAAAAGCACCCAAATCTCATTAAGATAGGCAAAAAGATACGAGCGCTGCGAAAAGCTCGGGGTTATTCGCAGGAGGATTTTGCCGCCGCAGCACAGCTAGGGCGGAGTTATGCAGGTCGTGTTGAGAGGGGTGAGCAGAATATTTCGATGCAGAGTTTAATCCAGATTGCTCTCACCCTAAAAGTTGAAATAGGGGAGCTATTTCCGCCTTTGCGAGAACTCAAAGCTCCTTATAGAAAAAGATTGGTATAAATTTTTAATCTGCTGCTATCTTATAATTGTATGATTAGGTCAAACAGAGGCTATATTCTAGTAATACCACTTGATTCCTATAGGTGATACAGTCAAAATCCGCAGTATATTAGTGGTTACGTATTAGATGTTTCAATATAATTAAAATAGAGAGTCGCTTAATGAATGATACTGTATCAATTGTTGTTTCTTCCGGTCTTATAAGTGCGCTAGTAACGATTTTAACACTATTATTTGCTTTGGGGTCTTATAAAGAAAAGGTTACTTCGAATACTTCAACTATTGAGAAGCATGACAATAAAATATCAGAACTCAGTGATAGAGTGTCTCGACTAGAGGGAGGCGTTGATAGAGACCGTGCTCACCATGGTAATTCTTACGTTAAAGCTAAAAGCCCATTAAGCCTAACCGATAAAGGAAAGGTGGTTCTTTTGGATAGTACGGGTAAAGACTATATCGATTCAAATAAGCAGATTCTTATACAAGCTATAAAAGATAATAATCCCAAAACTGCCTATGATGTTCAAGAATTGGCTCGCACTGTTATAGAGCAACGAACAAATGAGGATAGTTTTATCCCAATTAAAGACTACGTTTATAAAAAGGGTGATAATCTCAAATATATTATCGACGTTCTAGCAATATACTTGCGAGATATTGCACTACCTGAGCTAGGTTTTCATATTTCACAAATTCCAGATTGATTTTTATCATTGATTCTCGGCGTAGAATTTTGTAGATAACATATGATAAATTTATCGAGCGATACAATCTAGCTCGCTTTATTAAAGTGTTATCTTTTGTTAATCCTTGACCGATGTTACTTGCTGTTCTCACTTCTTTTCTAAAGCATTCTCATTGAGGGAGCTCACTGCTCGTGGTTGATTTATCGTAGTAACTTTTTCACTTTCAAAATTAGAAAAAAGAAAAATTGAAAATAATATCAGAGCAAGGATAAACAACGCACCGGCAAGAATTTTAGTTACAAGCGAAGCATAGTAGCTCCAGTGTTTTTTTGTACGGTATTCATTGTTGTCTTCAATATAAAATTTATGAGCATAATTTATAATAGAGTCTCCATACAATTGGTCAAACCAGAAAGACATTAGCGAGCAAAAAATTGCTACAATTAAGCAAACGAGTATGAAAATGAGAAGCGGCATACTGTGCAACAGTAATGGGGATAGCTTAATTACTGCAAAAATGAATCCAAGAAATGCCGTTGTGAGTGTAATTAGAGCCTTATCATAAGAGGAAGATGCTTCCACCATTAAAGTCCATCCCTCGTTTCTAATAACTGCATATTTGGGATGAAGAGGTTCTGGTTTTGAATCGGTTAAATTTGACGAGTCTTTTTCTTTGGCAGCCATGGTTATCACTCCTGATAGTGATTGTAAGGGCGCAAAATGAACTCTATTTTGGTAAGCCACCCGTATGTACGATTCCTTTCCTAGCGGGGCTCTTTTTTTTAACGGTTCGTGATTTTGGTTTTGCGCGCTTACTTACTTTTTTCGAAGCTTTCCTTTTTGCTGTGTTTTTCTTTGCTTGCATCGGAAATATCTCCAAATTGCGTTTGTATATAAAAATGCTACTCCAATTATAAATAATCACAATTGGGGTTGATACCTATTAACACAATAGATTGAAGGTTAGTTTGGGGCTAAGAAAGCTCGGTTTATCATTATTTTTGAGTTGAGTTTTAAAAAATAAATTCTTTTAATCAATTTACTATGATGAAATTCAAGTGTGTATTAATAATCCATTATGTTATGAGTGGTATAATATTAAACATAGAGATGAGTCTGTGCAAGTTACAGCGGGAGGTATGTATGGCTCGCAAATTTAAGATATTAAGTCCAGATTATGTAGAATGGTTGTTTGTTGATAAGTATGCCGGCTCGCCGCAATACATTTCATATCGACATTGTATAGAGCATGCTTTATGTCAGTTACTTTCAACAGATTGCACGATTGATGAATGCAAAAAATCATTTCAGGAGTTTAAATCAGAATTTGATAAGAATCACAATTATCCTAATGTCGATACCAGCTCTAAAGATATACCTATAAGGCTTTATTGGCTCCAAGGCTTTACAGATTACGCGGTATTAGTTGATGATACTAAATGGTGTTATCCTTTAGTATTTGATACACCAAAAAGAGCAGCAGGATTGAAAGAAGCCGTTAATAATATTGCTGACAATATTGATGAGATATTAAGAATGCTTAACCAGTATGCAAGCTCTGATAAAGTGTGGGACGCTGCATTACAAGAACAGATGGATGCATTGGATAGTAGAAAGGAATGGAAGAATGCAGCCTAGCGCCGCTCTTGAAGGAACCCGAAGAGGAACCCTAGAAATTAAGCTGTTTAATATTAAGTCTGAGTTATTTTGTAACTACTTGTTTAATCTGGTGCTGACGGCGTGAATCGAACACGCGACCTACTGATTACGAATCAGTTGCTCTACCAACTGAGCTACGTCAGCTTCATGGAAACTGTTCGGCAATCTTAGGCGAAAGAAAGAGGGCGTGCAATAGGAACTGGTGGATTCTTTTGGGGTTTTAGGGGTGTGTGCAAAGATTCGGCATGAGGGGTTAAAAGGGACGCAAAAACGGGTTAAAATGGGTGTATCACATGCTGTAAATCTTTGTTATACTTGTTATTGTCAGCGTATGGGCTTTTTTTCTACACTTGAAAAAGCGGGAAAAATAAGCTTGTAGCGGTGGCATTTGTTTAATTTGAAATTAAGGTTAATTAAGTATGTCAGCAGCACGTGAAAATGGAACCGTTAAGTGGTTCAACAACAGCAAAGGTTATGGTTTTATCCAAAGAGATCAAGGTGGGGATGTATTTGTTCACTTCCGCGCTATTCGTGGCGATGGTTACCGCTCCCTTGAAGAAGGACAACGCGTAGAGTTTTCTGTAGCTCAAGGCCAAAAAGGCTTGCAAGCAGAAGACGTATCCGTCGTCGAAGAGTAAACTGGATAATATTATTTATCTTTTCAACACGTTGCTCAGGGACTGGGCAACCAGCTTTCGGGGCGACGTGTTGGAACTCTTTTTGTTTTAAATCTTTTAGTTTCAGCGTGTTTCCTCTTATTTTCAATAAATGTTAATAAATTTTAAGCCTCTTGGTTTTGCTAAGAGAGTTGTGTGTTTAGTTTGGAGATTGGGGTTTGAGTGAGTCGAAGATTGAAAAGAAATTATTGCACTACGCGGGTAAGGCGATAGGCGATTTTAAGATGATCCAGGCGGGTGACCGGGTCATGGTTTGTTTGTCGGGTGGGAAGGATTCGTATACCTTATTGAAGCTGCTGACCTTGTTGAAACGGCGGTACAATAAATTTGAAATATTTGCTTTTACCTTGGATCAATCGCATCCGGGTTGGAGCGATGCCGGGATGCGGCAGTGGTTGCAAGATAATAAAATTCCCTATGAAATTTTAACCGAAGATACTTATTCCATCGTTAAAGAAAAAATTCCTGAAGGTAATACCTATTGTTCGCTTTGTTCTCGATTGCGTCGCGGGATTATTTATCGTTATGCGGAAAAGCATGGATTTAATAAAATTGCTTTAGGTCATCATCGAGATGATTTGATTACGACATTGTTGATGTCGATTTTTTATAGCGGTGAAATTAAGTCGATGCCGCCTAAATTATTAAGTGATAATAAAAAACATATTGTGATTCGCCCGTTAGTGTATTGTCAGGAAAATGACATTATTACCTACGCAAATGAACAGAGGTTTCCTATTATTCCGTGTAATCTTTGTGGGTCGCAAGAGAATTTGGTGCGGCAGAAAACGAAGATGTTGATTCTGCAATTGGCGAAAGAAAATCCGAAGATTCCTAGTAATATGTTGCATGCATTGACGAGTGTGAAGCTCAGTCAGTTGATGGATAAAACGCATTGGGATTTCAGGGGACTTGAGGGTTTGCAAGAATTAACTGGGGAAGCTAAGGAAGTTGATTTTGATTTGGCGGGGGAAGAGTTAGGCTTTTAATGTAGCCTGGATGGAGCGCAGCGAATCCGGGGAAATATATCATTCATTTTTTTAAGGAAGGTATGATTTCCCCGGATTCGCTGCGCTCCATCCAGGCTACATTTCGAGCCAAACGGGTATATATTTATCTGCTAGTTTTACTTCTCTACTGTTTTCTTTCCATTGTGGGTCTAATGAAGCTACTTTTCGCCAAAAGCGCGAAGAATGATTAAGATGAACTGTGTGGCAGAGTTCGTGAATAATAATATGATCCATCAAAACCTGTGGCAAAAATAATAATTTATAATTCAAGATAATCTGCTTATCCGCCGAACAACTCCCCCAGCGGCTGCGTTGGCCGCGGATGCGGACGGAGTGGTAGGGGAGTTGGGTAAGTTGGCTTAAGTGATTTAAGCGATCAGTTAATATTTTAGCCGCTTGTTTTTTTAACCATAGCGTTAAAATCTTTTGTACATTAGATTTATCTTCAGTATTTCCCATCAAAACCAATTCTTGCCCTGGCCTTGTGTAGACCCGTAATTTTTTACTATCCGTTTTAATATAAGTTATTTTCCAGCTTAGATTAATTGCGGATAAACTAATTTCATCCGGTAAAACATTTGCTGAGGGTGACATCAATTGAAAGTGAAGCTTCTGTAATTGCTGCTCAATCCATTTTCTATGTTGTTCAAGAATTTCAGGGATATGTTTAATATTAAATCGTGGTGGAACCACTAACTCTAGCCCGTGCCGTAAAGTAGCTTTTAATTTCACATGCCGAGCACGCGGGTGTTTTTTTACAGTATAAGCCGGTGGCCAAATCATTTCTTCCATAATGATTATTCCGACTTATTGCCAATTTGTTGCAAAGCTTGAGTAACTTCTGTTTCGAAATTCATATAAAGATCGGATAACTTGTTGGTGGCATTGTCTTTAACACCTTTTTCATAAGCCGTAATAGCATGTTTTAAACGAGCAAGCCCAGTATAGCTCACCCCTCCACGAAGACGATGAAGTCGGATGAGGAGTTCAGTGGTGTTATTCGACGATTTGGCTTGAAAGATACCGTTAAACTCATCAGGAAGTGATTTAGCGAATAAGGATAGAATTTCCTCCGCAAGTTCACGGTTGTTTCCAGCAAGTTTTAACCCGAGTTCCCAATCAATGATGGGAAGATCAGAAGAGGCTTGATTTTTAGGCATAAGGTTTTTGGCATCAGTAAAATATATAATGTGGCTCATATTTAAATAAAAGTAAAGATGCAACCCCAAACCCCAAAAGGCACGGAGGGAGGGCTCCCAGAGCGCAGCGATGGGATACCCGCAGCTGCCTTCGCAGGCCTCTAAGTTACATGCTTTTGCGAGTAGCTTCTATAACGCCTTGGAGGTGATGAATATGAGTTAATAATTCTGTGAGCTGGTCTAGGGAGAGTATACGAACTGTAATAGTTAGAGTAAGAATATCACTTCTATTTATAGTCGTATTTAAACTAACCAAATCAATTTTAGCATTCGTCAAAATCGTTGTGACTTCTTTTAACAAATTATCCCGATTATGTGCCCGAATAACTATATCTACGTAATAAGAGCCCATATTATTGTTATTATCCCAAGTCACAGGAATTAACCGGCTATTATCAGTCGGATCTAAATGAGAGAGATTGTTGCAATTTTTCTTATGAATCGAAACCCCCCGCCCCTGAGTAATAAAGCCAATCACATTGTCCCCCGGAATTGGCTTGCAACAACGAGCAATGCGGGTTAATAAATCGCTAACCCCAGCAATATTCATCCCTCTATTTTTCGATTCAGGCTTTTTACTCGCCAAATGAATAACAGTTTGCTTAGGCTCATGCGCCGTTTCAATAAAATGCGTAATTTGAGATAAACGCAAATTCCCCCGACCTAAAGCAGCAAAAAAAGTATCTTCATCCTTGAGTTGAAAATGATGAGCCAGCTTTTGTAAATTCGGATGCAAGCCAAGACGAGTAAATTCACGATCTAAAATTTTACGCCCACTTTCAATATGCTGATTTAAATCAAGCTGTCTAAACCAATGCGCAACCTTAGCTTTAGCTCGCGCTGTTTTTAAATAGCCAAAATCATTGTTCAACCAGTCACGGCTAGGTACGCCATTAGGATTAGTTAAAATTTCGATTCGATCACCCGTTTGCAGCGTGTAAGTAAGAGGCACGATATGACCATTAATTTTCGCCCCACGACAATGATTACCCACTTCGCTATGAATTTGATACGCGCAATCCAAAGGCGTCGCACCTTGGGGTAAATCTAAAATATCACCAATCGGGGTAAAAATATAAACGCGATCCGAAACGATTTGCTCATAAGCAGGCTGGTTTTTTTTATCTTGAGAGGCTATATCCCGATGCCAATCTAATAATTGGCGTAAAAAGACGATTTTAGCCTCGTAGCCTGCAAGCGAAGATTTGGCTTCTTTATATAACCAATGTGCTGCAACACCGCGCTCTGCTTCTTCATGCATAGCTGAAGTGCGAATTTGAATTTCAAAATTTTTCCCATCCGGTTCTAAAACAGCGGTATGGATAGAGCGATAACCATTGGGTTTGGGCGCGACAATATAATCATCAAATTCTTCAGGAATGTGATCCCATTTGCCATGGACTATGCTTAAAGCGGTATAGCAATCTTCAAGCGTAGGAACGAGTATTCGGACGGCGCTCGTATCAAAGATGTCTTTAAAATCGAGATTTTTTCTTTGGGATTTCAAATAAATACTATATATATGCTTAGCACGGCCAGAGATTTCAGCATCAATTCCCATTTCTTTTAAATATTTTTTTAACTGCGAAATGATTCTGTGAATTCGATCTTCACGATCTGCTCGGCGTTCGGAAAGGAATTTCGCGATTTCTTTGTATGTTTCGGGGTCGCTATAGTGAAAAGCAACATCTTCTAATTCCCATTTTAGTTGCCCGATACCTAAACGATTAGCTAAGGGAGCGTAAATATCCATGGTTTCTAGAGCAATGCGTTTGCGTTCATGGGGGTTGATGCCCTTGATGCCGCGCATGATGCAAGTACGTTCTGCAAGTTTGATTAATACGACACGAATGTCAGAAACCATAGCCAGCAAGAGTTTGCGCAAGCGATCGATTTGTACAGCGTCGCGATTTTTTTCTGCGTTCAATAATTGATGGATCGCACTCATTTGTTGCACGCTTGCAATGAGTTTGCTGACGTTTTCACCCAGCTGTTCCGTGATCGTTTCGAGAGGTAATTTTGTGTGTTGCACAGTGCTAAACATAATGGCCGCGGCAACCGCTTCTTGATCGAGTTTTAAATGCTCGATGATTTCGCCCATCTCTAAACCTTGTTCTATGCAAGGTTGGCCATAAAACGTTGTTAACCCTTTGCTAGCTCCCTTGGCGAGCTGGCACGCTTTTTCAATCAGGCCGGTATTTTGTAAATTGTAAGACGCATTAGTCTTCGTAAGCCAAGATTCAAGATCAATCTCGCCATTCTCAAGATACGAAAATTTTTGTTTTACCGATACCATAAGCCAAGTCCAATTTGCTATCTATGATATTTATTATAGTCCTTTGTCATCAGGATAGGCTGTTTATTGCAGCTTATTTTTCAAATAAAGCAATTGCTTCAATATGGCTAGTGTGGGGAAACATATTGATTACACCTGCCTTTTTCAATTTGTAGCCTTGTTGGTTCACTAGCTCTCCTGCATCTCTTGCTAAAGTGGCTGGATTACAGGAAACATAGACAATTTTACGCGCCCCGAAAGCAGGAAATAAGGGTAAAATTTCTTTAGCGCCGGTGCGTGGTGGGTCAATTAAGATTTTGTCATATTGTGCTTTCATCCAGCTGGGTTTTGCTAAAGGAATTTCTGCTAAATTGGCTGCAAAAAAGGCGGTGTTGGATAAATTATTTTTTTCTGCATTCATGGTTGCACGTTCTACCATGTCTTGGCTGCCTTCGACACCTGTTACAAATTTAGCATGACGTGCGAGCGGTAGCGTGAAATTTCCTAAGCCGCAGAATAAATCTAAAATAGTATCTTCAGCTTGCGGATCTAATAAAGCAAGCGCTTGCTTTATCATTAAAGGATTGACACTGCCATTTACTTGCGTGAAATCCAAAGGATAAAATTGCATTTCTAAGTCGTAATCAGTTAATGCGTAAGTGAGAAATACGTTTTGATCTTCTGGCCATAATTTAGTGATTGGTAAAGGCGTATTCGGTTGTAAATAAATATGGAAACCAAAATCCTTACCAAATTGACGGAGTTTTTCTAAATCTGCTTCAGGTAATTCTGCCATATGACGGAAAACTAACGCTGTTGTGCTATCACCTACAGCGACTTCAACTTGAGGAATATGTTCAAACTGAATCAGGCTTGAAATCAGCTGATTCAAATCAGTTAATCGTGTGCCTACACTTGCATGAAGCACAGGGCATGCCGTGATATCAGCTAAATAACGGCTAGCTTTTTCACGAAAACCAACTAAAAGTTTACCTTTTTTTTCTACATAGCGCACACCTAGGCGCGCTTTGCGTCGATAACCCCATTCATTGGCTGAAATCGGCGGCAAAATGACTTCCGGTTCTACACGTCCAAAATGACGTAATTGCTCTAATAAAGTATTTTGTTTAAAGTTGATTTGCGCAGCCATTTGTAGATGTTGCATGCTGCAACCGCCGCAGACGCCGAAATGCTCGCAGCCAGGTTTGATTCGGTCGGGCGAAGCGGAAATGATATCGATTAAATCCCCTTCAAAGTACCGCGAATGTTTTTTTGTCATTTTAAAGGTGACGGTTTCCTGGGGCAGGGCGCCGTTAATAAAAGCGGTTTTCCCGAGATGGTTCCCAATACCACGGCCATCGTGGCTAAGCGAGGTAATTGTAGTTGTAATTGGTTCCGCTGATAGTGTACGTTTACTTTTCGTCATGAGATGATTTTTTTAATTATGGAGCATTATTGAGGCGGCCATTATACAAGGAAGGTCAACATGAGCCAATTTTTTATTATTCATCCTGATAATCCCCAAGTCCGGCTTATTCGACAGGCCGCGACCATCATTCAGCAGGGTGGAGTCATTGTTTATCCGACAGATTCTGCTTATGCCATCGGCTGTCAGTTGGAAAATAAAGCGGCTTTAGAGCGAATTCGTCGGTTAAGACAATTGGATGACAAGCACAATTTTACTTTGGTTTGTCGGGATTTGTCGCAATTATCACTTTACGCTGTGGTAGATAATTCTGCGTTTCGCATGCTAAAGGCGAATACACCTGGACCCTATACCTTTATTTTAAACGCGACGCCGGAAGTGCCACGCCGATTATTGCAGCCTAAACGTAATACAATTGGTTTGCGGGTTCCTGATAGTAAGATCGTGCGGGACTTGTTAGAGGAGTTAAATGAACCCTTAATGAGTGTGACTTTGATGCTTCCGGACCATGAATACCCCTTTGTTGATGCCCAAGATATCTATGATAATTTGCATAAGCACGTGGATTTAGTGATAGATGGCGGTCCCTGTAGCATGACGCCAACGACAGTCGTTAATTTAGTCGGCCAAGTCCCTGAAATTATAAGGGTTGGCAAGGGCGATCCGCGGGTTTTTGGGTAGCAGATTCTTGTCTAAAATCAAGCTATTTAGCGACAATTTATTTGTCTAAAATCAGTGGTATTTATCCAATTCTTTTCTATACTTAAAATGAGTGTTTTGATAGGATTTTGTCCAGAACCGTTAATGATGATATTTGGAGACTGTCTTGGGAAATGGTGAGCCATTCTTGTCTTAATATGACGAAGAAAGGCCTAAAGTTTCTCACAAGTTTCCGCAGTGGGATAAGCAGGGCTCTTGTGACGTTCTTATGAAGACACTCTTTTTCTTTATCCAAAAACCCTTCTCGTTCTTGTTCTACTCCCCACAAAGAGTAAGATAGGCCTTAGTCTATCTTGTGAATATGAGGCCTCGTGATGAAGAACCCAATTATCGATCTAGAACAACGCTATGGCGCCCAAAATTATCAGCCTTTACCTATCGTCTTGGTGCGTGGGGAAGGCGTATACGTTTGGGATGATGCGGGTAATCGATATATGGATATGATGGGGGCTTATTCGGCTGTCAGTCATGGTCATTGTCATCCAAAGCTCGTAAAAGTTTTAACTGAACAAGCTCAAACATTAGCGGTTGTCTCACGCGCTTTTTATACGGATAAGCTAGGTTTGTTTTTGAAAAAAGTGTGCGAAGCGACAGGGCAAGAACGTGCGTTACCGATGAATACAGGTGCGGAAGCAGTTGAAACGGCTTTAAAGGCGGCGCGCAAATGGGCTTATACCGTTAAAAAAGTCCCTGCCGATCAGGCGGAAATCATCGTTTGCCGTGGAAATTTCCATGGTCGTACTATTGCTATTGTGGGTATGTCTTCAGAAAAGCAATACCGCGATGGCTTTGGTCCTTTTCCTGCTGGATTTAAGCAAATTGATTTTGGTGATGCGTCTGCATTAGAAAAGGCAATTACCCCTAATACAGCGGCTTTTTTAGTTGAGCCTATACAGGGTGAGAATGGCATTATTGTGCCTCCTGCAGGTTATCTAAAAGCCTGTGCGGAAATTTGTCGTAAACATAATGTTTTAATGATTTGCGATGAAATTCAAACCGGGATTGGTAGAACGGGGAAATTTTTAGCTTCTGAGCATGATGGGATTAAGCCTGATGCCGTCGTGTTAGGTAAAGCACTAGGTGGTGGTTTATTACCGGTTTCTGTTTTTTTAAGTCGTAAAGAAGTGATGGATGTTTTTACACCCGGCGATCATGGTAGTACCTTTGGTGGTAATCAATTGGCTGCGGTCGTGGGAATTGCGGCTCTCGATGTTTTGCAGGAGGAAGGTTTAATCGCAAAGGCGGCAGAAATGGGTGCTTATTTATTGAGCCGTTTGCAAGCATTGAAATCACCTCTCATTGTCGATATAAGAGGCAGAGGTTTATTAATTGGATTAGAAATTAATCCAAGTTATTATTCTGCTCGCGATCTTTGTTTGAAATTACTAAAATACGGTATCTTAACCAAAGATACACATGGTACTGTGGTACGTTTGGCTCCTCCTTTAATCATTCAGCGTGACCAGATAGACACGGTGGTAAGCGCAATATCACAAGTGCTAGCTGAGGCAGAACAGGAAGTTAAAGGCGAAAAAAACAAGGCCTAGATATTTTTTTTACAGGGAGTGTCACATGAAAGATTTCATTAAATGGGCGGTTGCCATCTTGGCTATTCCTTTCAGCACATTAATCCTTGCTGATTCTTATGATATCCCTAATCAATATAATCGCGACTCCCCAGTGACGGAAAAATTGCGTCAAGCGGAAGCGGCTATGCAAAGCAAAGATTTTGCAGTGGCGTTTGAAATTTATAAAGTATTAGCGGCACAAGGTACAGCAAGCGCGCAATATCAATTAGGTTATCTTTATCAAAAAGGTTTAGGTACACCGCAAGATGATCATTTGGCTGTTGCATGGTATTTAAAGGCAGTGAAGCAAGGCGTGCCCCAGGCGCAATATGCTTTAGGCAGCATGTATTACAATGGCGTGACTGTGAATCAAGCAGCAGATCAAGCTATTAGTTTATTTAAGCAAGCCGCGGTGAATAATTATGCTCCCGCTCAGTATATGTTAGGTACGGCTTATTACAGTGGTATGGGTTTACCTAAGGATCTGGCCTTAGCACGCTTGTGGTTTGAAAAAGCGGCGGCGCAAGGAATGGCTGCTGCACAATATAATGCGGGCATGATGTATTACAACGGTGAAGGGATGCCGGCGCGTGATGTGGCAAAAGCTGTTCCTTATTTTACTGCAGCAGGCCAGCAAGGATTTGCGAAAGCGGAATCGATGTTGGGTCTTATGTCGGTGATGGGTGAGGGTGTGCAGTTGGATAAGGCTAAAGCGTTAGCCTGGTTTAATGTTGCTGCACAGCAAGGTTTGCCTGTAGCTCAATATAATTTAGGTGTGATGTATTACAATGGTTGGGGTGTGGCGCCTAATCTTAAGTTGGCTTTGAATTGGATAGGTAAAGCTGCGGTTCAAAATTTACCTAAAGCCGAGTATTTCTTAGGTTATTTGGAATCGAATGGTATTGGTGTAGCGAAGAACGATCAGCAAGCGTTGGAATGGTATCTAAGAGCTGGGATTCAAGCTTTCCCTGAGGCAGAGTTTGCAATGGGATATATGTATCATAATGGTTTGGGTACGCCTAAAAATGATGAGAAAGCGTTTGCTTGGTATGGTGCAGCGGCTAAGCATGGCTTATCGAAAGCACAGTATATGGTAGCTAATTTTTATCAGCAGGGTTTAGGTGTGCCGGCTGATCTGCAGGCAGCGGCTATGTGGTATGGTAAGGCAGCTGAGCAGGGGATGGATAATGCCCAATTATTATTGGGTACGTTTTATGCAGAAGGTAAAGGCGTTGGGGTGGATAATCGCGTGGCTTATGTCTGGTTGGATCTGGCTTCGACATCAAATATTCAACAAGTGCGCAGTTCAGCGATTCAATATCGAAATAATATTGCCAAATTGTTAAAGCCGGACGAAATTCGTGCTGCTAAACAAATGGCTCAGATGTATTATAGCAAATATACAATTTCTTCAACTAGTTCAATATAAGAACAATGGTTGGCTTGGGCTTGTTGTATGGCCCAAGTTTTGCAACGAGGTTTTTAAATGCAAAGTAGTCAGAAACAGAATCGTTTTTTACTCTGGATTGCAGGGTTGGTGAGTGTAGGTGGTATTTTGTACGGTTACGATATGGGTGTTATTTCGGGGGCACTTTTATTTATAAAAGATGCTATTCCGATGACAGATACCCAGATTGGATTGATTGTGGGGGCTGTTTTAGGTGGTGGTTTATTTGGGACGCTATTAGCAGGTCCTTTGGCGGATTTTTATGGGCGTCGATTTTTAATCGGGGCTTCTTCTGTTGTTTTTATCGTAGGTATTCTTTTAGTTTTAGCCGCTCATACGTTTATGGTTATGTTTTGCGCTAGGTTGTTGCTGGGCGCTGGTGTCGGTATGGTTGCTGTCGCTGTTCCTCTTTATGTCGCAGAAATTGTTCCTTCGAAAGATCGTGGCAAATACATGACGTTTTTTCAGTTGTTATTAACCTTCGGTATTATGCTCGCTTATTTTGTGGATTTGATTTTTACGCCGAGTGGTAATTGGCGAGCTATGTTTGCGGTTATTTTAATTCCTGCTTTTGTTTTATTTATTGGGATGTTTCGTTTGCCGGAAACACCACGTTGGTTGATTGCGAATAATCATCAGGATAAAGCGAAGCGCATTTTATCGCAGTTACGTAATACGCCTCAGGAAGTGCAGGAAGAGTTACGTTCGATTGAAACGAGTTTGCATAAATCACATGGTTCTTGG
>Ga0207044_1063_pt1 | contig 19039 bp, 14 predicted proteins | sample Alteio_BWMinCont_68_FD_153300 | JGI IMG/M metagenome (GOLD analysis project Ga0207044, IMG submission 153300) | Enriched cells from forest soil in Barre Woods Harvard Forest LTER site, Petersham, Massachusetts, United States -... | ecosystem: Environmental > Terrestrial > Soil > Temperate forest >... | reverse complement strand
CAATCGCTTGGTCTTGCATTTTTGTCATATGTTCATGCGTAATGACATTCATGTTGCCGGTAGCCGTTACAAAGATGTTACCAACAGCAGCGGCATTATCCATGGTGACAACGCGGTAGCCTTCCATTGCTGCTTGTAATGCGCAGATTGGATCAATTTCGGTTACCCATACGGTTGCGCCTAAACCACGTAAGGATTGCGCACAGCCTTTACCCACGTCACCATAACCACAAACGATAGCGATTTTACCCGCAATCATGACGTCGGTTGCGCGTTTGATACCGTCTACTAAAGATTCGCGGCAGCCATAGAGGTTGTCAAATTTGGATTTGGTTACGCAATCATTTACATTGATTGCAGGGACTTTTAATTGGTTTGCTTTATGCATTTCATATAAACGATGTACGCCTGTTGTTGTTTCTTCAGACACACCTTTTACATCTTTTAATAAGTCAGGGAATTTTTCATGCATCAAGATGGTTAGGTCGCCGCCGTCATCTAAAATCAAGTTCGGCTTCCAGCCATTAGGGCCGGTAATGGTTTGTTCTACGCACCACCAGTATTCTTCTTCGGTTTCACCTTTCCAAGCAAAGACAGGGATACCTGCTTTTGCAATTGCAGCAGCGGCGTGATCTTGGGTTGAGAAAATATTGCAAGAAGACCAGCGTACTTCGGCGCCTAGGGCGATTAAGGTTTCAATTAAGACGGCGGTTTGTACTGTCATATGTAAACAGCCAACGATGCGTGCGCCTTTTAATGGTTTTTTGCTTTGATGCATTTCGCGGAGAGCCATTAATCCGGGCATTTCTGTTTCTGCGATTTGGATTTCTTTGCGGCCCCAGTCGGCTAGGGACATGTCGGCGACTTTGTAGTCGTGGGTATTAGTTTGTGTCTTAGTAGCTTCTGCTTGCATGGTTTATTTTCCTTATCATATTTTTTACCTCTCCCCTTGTGGGAGAGGTCGACGCCGAAGGCGGCGGGTGAGGGGTGCTTTTAGCGGTTTGTTAAGAGCACCCCTCACCCGTCGCTGCGCGCCGACCTCTCCCACAAGGGGAGAGGTATTTAAGAGGTTAGAGATTAGCCGCTTTTTTCAAAGCATCCGCCTTATCTGTTTTTTCCCAGCTCACATTCAAGTCGTCACGACCGAAATGTCCGTAGCTTGCGGTTTGGCGATACATTGGTTTCATTAAATCTAACATTTTGATAATGCCGTAAGGGCGTAAATCAAAATGGGTGCGAATCAATTTAATGATTTCTTGAGAAGGAATTTTTCCTGTACCGAAAGTATCAACGTGAATAGATGTCGGTTCTGCAACACCAATCGCGTAGGAAATTTGAATTTCGCAACGATCAGCTATGCCGGCAGCTACTAAGTTTTTAGCAACATAACGACATGCGTAAGCAGCAGAACGATCAACTTTCGAAGGATCTTTACCTGAGAAGCAACCACCACCATGACGTGCCATGCCGCCGTAGGTATCTACAATAATTTTACGACCTGTTAAACCGCAATCACCTAAAGGTCCGCCGATAACGAAGCGGCCAGTTGGGTTTACTAAATATTTGGTTTCTGCTGTTAACCATTCAGCAGGCAAGCAAGGCTTAATAATTTCATCAATAACGGCTTTGGTTAAATCTGCATGGTCAATATCAGGATGATGTTGAGTAGAAAGTACAACTGTATTTACGCCTACTGGTTTATCGTTGACGTATTTAAACGTAATTTGGCTTTTTGCATCAGGGCGCAACCAATCTAATTTACCGCTTTTGCGGAGTTGGGATTGGCGCTTTACTAATTCATGGGCATAAAAAATTGGTGCTGGCATCAAGCCGGGTGTTTCATTGGTGGCATAACCAAACATCAAACCTTGGTCACCCGCACCTTGGTCTTCATTTCTGGTTCTGTCTACACCTTGAGCAATATCAACGGACTGTTTACCAATAGCAGACATCACTGCACAGGATTCCCAGTCGAAGCCCATTTCAGAACTATTATAGCCAATATCCCGAACGACGTTACGCGTAACTTGTTCAATATCTACCCAGGCTGAAGTAGTGATTTCACCACCAACCAATACCATACCGGTTTTAACGAAGGTTTCGCAGGCGACTCGAGCTTTATTATCTTGTTCTAATATCGCGTCTAATATCGCGTCTGAAATTTGATCAGCGATCTTATCAGGATGTCCTTCTGATACTGATTCAGACGTAAACAGGAATTCATTTTGCATAGCAGTCCCTCAATCTATCATTTTTGGATATAAAGTGGCGAATCATACTCTTTTTTTAAATAAAAGAGTAGCTATGTTTCGTGATTAACTCTCGCTCACGGGTATCCATTTTTTGAGGGGATTAAAGCGCAATATACGCTTAAAAATAGGGAAAATAAGGCCAAAAATGACAAGTAACCATGCCCCTAAGCTAAAGCAATTGGCCCAAGATATGCCTTTAAATTTGACATTGATATCATAAGAGCCAGGCGCAAGTTTTAAGCCTGCCATGACATACTCTCCGGCAACGATTGGCAGATAAGAAGTGGGCTGGCCATTTACCTCAATTTTCAGCAATTGGGGGTAATAGAGCTGGGGTACTTGGACTAAGCCTGTATTTGCTTTTACATCAATATGACATAGCAGCTCACCGTGATGGCGTTGACAAAGCGGTTTTACTTGTTCATAAGATAGGGCAGTGAAATCAGATGTAAGGTGATCAATCTGCAAAGAATCAATTTTAATAGCCAAAGGTCTATTATCATTAGAGCTGGGCAGCATTTGGCTTGGAATAGCGGGTTTATCCACACTGAATTCTAAGGTAAATGACTCGCCATCAGTAGATATAAAATTGTGTAATGGTATGTCTAAAGCAATAGGCCCAGGCGCAAGCTCTTTTTCATAAAGAGATTTACCATTGATTTTTAGGCTGAGTTTAACAGGATGTTGAAGTAGATAGGTTGGTATCTCACCTTTAAGCTTTAAAGAAGCATGCGGAGCGTCTTTAAATATCTGTGTTGAAATAGTTATCGGATGATTTAATGTCAGCCAACCATTACTGTCAAATACCGGTAAATTTGTTCCAGCGGTAATTAATGCATTGGGATTATCAGTTTGCACAAGATAAGCATGTTGTGCGTAACCCAAGCTAGGTGCATGTCGAATATCATTCACTGTTTGCGTGCTGCTGCGATTGGTTTGTAACCAAGAGCTGCCTGCAATAACAATAAATACGGCTATAAAAGTCGTCTTTGATATATCACATTTTCCACGCGTAATTTCTAAGAGTGCAAAGCCAAATAACAAAGCACCAATCCACATACATTGCGTGAGTAGTCGATAGGGGAATTGTGCAATGGTGAAAACCTTAGGTAAATAACGCCAAAAATCAAAGGGCGACCAAGTAAGAAAAAAAGCGAAAGCAAAAAGAGCTAAAAGTGTCACTATTGTTTTCAGCGATACGCGCAGATAGCGCAATTTTTTCATCCCTATTAAGTAACTTAATAAGATGACGCTAATTAAAATAGGCCAGCCCACAGCAGGATACAGTGGTAGCGGGAGTAAACCATTTCCAGGTAAAGGCATCGGACTGACGGCATTGATAGACAGTAAGCTAGAAAGCGGTGTTAACCAAGCCGCTTCAGCCGGTGAATGCAATTGGCTCACCACAGACAATGCCGATGTCGTTAATGCGATCGGTATTAGATACCATAAAGTTAAAATAAGCGCGGAACAATAAATGCTGATAAATAAAATGAAAGATTTTAGCTGGCTACGATTTTGTAAGGTAGATAATAATAAAAATAAACCTACAAAACAGGAAGTATAAACACAGGTAATCAGATGAGAAGTGATTAAAGCACTCCAACTTAACACCGCAAAAAGAAAAGTTCTTAATTGAAATCCATTTTTGTAACTTCGAAATGTATAGAATAAAACAATAGGTACTAAACCTTGCGCAAAAGCTTCGGTAAAATCCCCTCGCGTATTGAGATTAATGAGGTAGTAAGGTGCAGCCATATAGACAAGGCTAGATAATAAAGCGATAGCAGAAGATTGTAATAACCAACGAGTTAATCGATAAAAATAAATCCCACCAGCTAACAGGGATAGCCACAGAGTTAATTTAAAAATAAAGTAAGGATTAACATGAATAATGGGATACAAAAGTTTGTAAATGCCACCTGCAAACATATAAGAAAACGGAGAGTAGTAGGTAAAAAAAGCATTCCCCATACCTTGGTCTTGCCAAATAGCAGTACGCAAGGGAAATTGACCTTCATCCCAGCCCATTTTAGCTTGTATAATCCCGGCAGTATGAACGGCATAATCCATGCTTTCTGGAAAGAAAGTATCAGATGCAATCGGTGCTAATAAAGAGAGAGCAATCAAACCTAAAAATAGCACTAACAAAATATTCTGTCGCGATTCCAATTTCATTATATATTCTCTGATTTGAGTTTTTTGGTAAAAAAGATACCGAAAACGTAATTAAAGAGGGGTAAGCAAAGCCCGATTAAGATCACAGCCCACGCAATTAAGCTAATGGTGTTTGCCCAAGCGATGCCAACAAATTTGACGGTAATATCATAAGTGCCGGGCTGCAGCTTGAGTCCGGTCATCACATAATCTTTTGATTCAATCGGTAGATAAGTTGTATCTACGCCATTGATTTTCACATTTAGCAATTGTGGGTAATATAGTTGGGGCAATTGTACTAACTCTTCTTTCTTTGTTACCTGCACATGGCATTGTAGCTCTGCATGATGGCGCTGACAGTCCTGCAGGCTTTGAATAGTAGAGAGAGAGTCTTTACTAGGCACAAGATAGTCGTGTTTTGAATAATTAATACTAGGGGTTTTTAGCATTTCATTCACGGTTTCAGCATAATTCATGTTTGAGTTTAACCAAGAGCTTCCCATGATCACTATAAAAATAATCGCCATTGCGGTTTCTTTGATATCCCACTTGCCACGCGATATTTCCAAAAGCGCATAACCAAATAAAATCGTCCCTATCCACATGCTTTGGGCTAGCAGGCGATAAGAGTATTGGCAAATGTTGGCTATTTTAGGCAAGAATTGCCAAAAATCAAAAGGTGACCAGGTTAAAAAAATGGAGATAAAAAACAAGCCTAGCAATGCTAATATCGATTTTAGTGAGGCGCGCACGAAATACAGTTTTTTCAAGCTAATGAAGTAACATAAGCTAGCAATGCCAAATAATATTGGCCAACCTATCCCAGGATACAGATAATCGGGTAAATAAGTGCGATTGTAAAGTGGGACAGGGCTAATTGCCCTGATGGAAAGCAAATTTGAAAGTGGGGTAAGCCAAGACGATTCCGCCGGGTTGCCCATGAGATTAGCTATATTCAAGAATGGTGAAATGAGTACAACAGGGATGATGTACCAAAAAGATAATAAAATTGCAAAACAATAAATACCCGCAAACAAAAATAATTTTTTTAATTCCGATTTTTTTTGTAGCGCTAATAAGAATAAAAATAATCCGACAAAGGATGAGGTATAGACAGTAGTAACCAAGTGAGATGTAATTAAAGCAGCCCAACTTAAGGTGGCAAAAATCGTAGTCCGTAATTGAAAAGGTTCTTTAAACATTTTTAAATTATAAAATAAAATTAAGGGAATCAGCCCTTGAGCAAATGCTTCACTAAAAGCACCGCGCGAATCAATATTGATAATAAAATAAGGCGCTGTCATATAGACAAGACTGCATAATAGGGCAATCGGAGGTGACTGTATTAACCACAGCATTAAACGATAAATATAAATGCCAGCAATAAATAAAGAAAACCACAATATCAATTTCATAATAAAAAAGGGATTAGTCGAGGTAACAGAATTCATCAATTGATAAGTATAACCCGCAAGGTGTTGAGGCAATGGGGAATAAAAGGTAAAAAAGGCATTGCCTAAACCCTTATCTTGCCAGGGTAAAGTATGCAGGGGAAATTGACCCTGATCTAATCCCATTTTTGCTTGAATGATTTCAGCAACATCATTGGCATAATCTGGTACTGCAGGCAAATAAGTATTAGATGCAATCGGTGCCAATAAAGAGAGAGCGATTAAGCCTAAAAAAAGAGCCAGTAAGCAATTCCGTTTTAGTTGTGCGGTGATCATAAAATCCTTAAGCCAATCTAATTAAAATAAATTCTGGTGTGCTTGCAATCACAGGCAGAGTGGTTTTGCCTTCATTTTTTAAAATGCAGTACTCAGGAATGCTGGCTGGGATGCTGACGAGATTATTCCCTCTGTCTGTCACGCCATTTAAGTTAATTGTGGGTATTTCCCAACCTAAGGCCAAAGCAAGATATTCGGTTAACCATGGATCTGAAACATGTAAGGCGACGGATTCCACATGCCGATCTTTTAAAGCTTGAGCGATGGTGTCGATTTCCCAGGTATGTTGTAAATAATAACCGTGGTTACTAATATAGTTTCGGTAATCTTTACCTTCAGCCGCATTATGAATACGATAAAATCCAAATCCGCATTGAATAACTATCCAGGTTAAGACTGAATAGCGCATTAATTTAAAAACACGGTTTTGGTTTTGAATCGTAAAAATACCAGCGATAAATAAGAAAATAAAAGGAAAGACATACGAAACAGCCTTGCCAGCTGCCCATAATTGATCATGACAATAAAGATAAAGCCATTCACACAAGCCGGCTAATATGAAGCTCAGTGAAAGGCGAATAAGCAAAGAAGTGCCTCTTGTATAAGCGAGTACAACAAGTGTCGCCAGTGCGCCGGCTAAAGGAATTAGCAGTAGATGGCTAAGCTTACTGAGTAGAGGCTTTAAACTGGTTAAACCCAAAAATCCCGATAAAGGATTTTGATAAAGCCAGTTAAAGTAGGCGATGTCCCAGTCATTTTTGGAATGCGTTGCATAAACTATTTGTCGAACCAAAAAAGCATATAAATAATGAGAAGCTGGAATTAAGGCAATTATACAAACCACTAAAGCTAACCAGTATTGCTGTATAAGATTAGACAGCGACTCTTTGCGCATAATAAGTTGAGAAAGAAAAAAGAATAAACAACCCAGTAAAAACAAAGGCAAAATTTCAACGTATAAAAGCGCTACACTGCCCACAGCCAATCCAAGAATGAGATTGCTGACATTTTTGCTGACTTGATTGGTACTCTTAGCCATAATCAGCCAAGCCAAAAATAAAAAGAGTGGCAAAATGTTAATTTGCGACATTGCACGAATGTCTAAAACAAACTGTCCCCAAAATCCCACGCAAATCGCAATAGAAAGTAAAACTTGATAAAGCGCTGATAAGCGGAAAAAACGCACTAAACAAAAAGTACAGCCGTAAGCCATAATAAAAAATAATACCGTAAATCCAAACTCAAACCGATATAAAGGTACGTGAGCGAGCAATGCAGTCCAGCCTAATAACATTGCTGTAGACCAACGAGTATTATCAAATAATGTGAAAGCCATCCCATAAGCAGGATGTTTATTAATTAAGGCTTCGGCGCTGGCGTGATGCACCCAAGAGAGAGGTTCATGAGTAAGATAACCACCCATAATGATATAATTAAACGTGTCAGTGCCATTGCCTTTTAAGACAGTGTAACTTAAGCCCCCGACCAATATAGGTGCTAATAATAATATACTTGTACAGCCCAAGCCGAAAAAAAATCCCCAGCTAGGCATGCTGAATCGAACTTGATTACGATAAATTAATATATAAGACAAAATTAAACTTAACGCACAGATAGCGAATGCAGCTTGGCTAGACCAGGCGATAATAGGTAAATCAAGGAGAACCAAATAGGTTCCGACAAATGAAGCATTAATCAATCCTAATGTGGGTGCAGTAGCCAACGCACTTTCAAATGAATGTTTAAATAATAATAAGGCGGTGCCCAGCCCCATTAAAGTGAATAAACAAAAGATCCAAAGCGTGCCGTTAATAACGTCCCACATAGTATTATCCTTTTTGCAATTTCTCCAAATGACATTCAATCATTTGTTGAATCAGTTGGGTAAAAGAGGTTTTTGCATGCCAGCCTAAAACAGTCTTAGCTTTTTCTGTATTTGCCACTGTCGGGCCTGTTTCAGTAGGGCGGACTAAACGCTGATCGACGGTAATATAATCTTGCCAATTTTTATTAATATAAGAAAAGGCCGTTTCACATAAATCTCTGATAGTGCGAATTTCACCGGTGCCAATGGCAAAATCATCCGCTTTATTTTGTTGGAGCATTAACCACATTGCTTCAACATAGTCGCCTGCGAATCCCCAGTCACGTTTTGCATCGAGATTACCCAGTTTGATTTTCCCATTTTTGACTATCGGCTCACCTTGTTCATTTAAAAGTGGGGAGTCAGCTATGCCCAATTTAATACAAGCTGCTGCATACGTAATTTTTTGGGTGATAAAATGCAAGCCACGGCGCGGACTTTCATGGTTGAATAAAATCCCACAGCTAATAAACATGTTGTAACTTTTACGGTATATCTGTGCTATGTTGTGCGCGTATAATTTAGCTGCTGCATAAGGATTTAATGGATTAAACGGTGTCGAATCATCCTGTGGTGTTTCGAGAACAGCGCCAAACATTTCTGATGAAGAAGCTTGATAAATACGGCAATCCGGTTTCAATTGTCTAATAGTATCAAAAAGCAAATGCGCGCCTAAGCCATTGGTGCGAGCCGTCTCGAGCGCGAGATTCCAAGATTCTCCCGGATAAGACTGGGATGCTAAGTTATAAACTTCATCCGGTCTCACGTCATTTATTGCGGTATAAATAGAGGTGGAATCACTTAAGTCCCCATAAACATAATCTACTTTTCCATACAGGTGAGAGAGATGATTAGATTGAGTAGCGCGACTGCTTTTACTCAAGCCGACAACGCGATAATCTTTTTCAAGCAACAGTTCCGCTAAATAAGAGCCATCTTGTCCGGTAATACCCGTAATTAACGCGGTTTTTTTCATTGTTTAATTCCTACGTTTTCATAAATAGTGAGTACTTGCTTAGCGGTATTTTCCCAGGAAAATAACTGTGCTTGTTGCAAAGACTGTCGTTTTAGTTGCTGCTGTAAAGCAGGATCATGAAAAATCTGTAACATAGCTGAAATCAGGTCTTCTTTAAGTAAAGGGTCGATTAAAATCCCCGCGTTCCCGGCTACTTCAGGTAAAGAACTGGTATGCGAGGTGATAATCGGAGCTCCAAAAGTCATGGCTTCCAGTACAGGCAAGCCAAAACCTTCAAATAAAGAGGGATAAATAAAACCAAAACAATTTTGATAGAGCCATTGTAGCTCTTCATCTTCTACATACCCTAAGACTACAACATCTTGCTGTAGATTTAATGAAGCAATCGTATCTTCAATTTTTTCCTTCATCCAACCTGGTTTTCCGGCTAATACTAGAGGGTATGTTTTTTGTTGTTCTTTTAATTCAGCATAACATTGCAGTAAATGCTTAATATTTTTTCGCGGTTCTAATGTGCCTACACTTAACCAAAATTGATTTGGTAATAGTGGCTTCAATTTTGCTGATGGCGAAGCGGTGACATGAGTTGCTTTAAATCGACTCGCCAACGGAACTGCTTTAATGCGATCAGCAGGGTAGTGGGGAAAAATAGAGAGAAAATGTTTACGGCTAAATTCAGAAATAGCAATAATATAATCTGCATTCAAGCTAGCATTAAATACACTTTCAAAACAAGCAATCCGATTGTGATCAGTAGTGCAGTCAGGGTATTCAACAAAGCTCAAATCAAACAACGTATAAATCAACTTAGTTTGCTTTAATTTAGGCGGGCAATAAAAATTATTCGCATGAACTATATCAACGTGGCCTAATTTTTTCTCTAAACTAGCTGGAGGATCACGCCAGAACTTCTTTGCTTCTTCATGGGAGCTGTGTTTTAAACCATACCGAAAGTTGGGCTTTTCAATAGCGTAGGTTTGTTTAAAGTCATTATCCCAAAAATGATCGCCAAAAGTTTGATAAAGGGTATAGTGATTTTGTTGATCCAAAGCAGCTAGGTGACGGATTAAGTTTTCTGTAAAAAATCCACAGCCAGCTTTACCGTTTCCTGTTTGACTGATATCGAATCCAATTTTCATTACTGCGCTACCTCAGTCACCTGGTTAAAGAGTGCTAAATATTCTCTAGCCATTTGTCCTTCACAAATAAATTCCGCCGCTTGTGCCGGCCCTTGCGTGCTTAATTTTTTTATCAATTCCGAGTCTTCATCGACAGCTTTGATAGCCATCATGATTTGATCAGGTTTGCGCGGATCAAAAAATAAAGCATTTTGGCCAGCAATTTCTGGCAAGCTAGTTAAGTTGCTGCATAACACAGGTTTTGCATTCGCCATCGCTTCTAGAACTGGCATGCCAAATCCTTCGTAGAGTGAAGGGAAGATTAGCGCTTTGCATCCTGACATTAAGCTAGAAAACAAATCATCCGAAACAAATCCAGGTAAGCTGATCCAGCTTTCAAGATTTAATTGCTTTATCGTTTTTACTAGTTGATTTTTTAAAGCATTATTAGCGCCAGTACAGACTAATTTTAACTGTGATTCTGGATGCAGTTTACGATACATATTGAACGCGGTTAAAAGCATCAAATGATTTTTATGCCGCCAAAAATTAGCGGGATAAAGCAAGAAACCATTATTTTTAACGCCTAGCTCTTCTAATAGCGTTGTTGTTTTTGTTTGTTGTAGTCTTTGTGCTAAACGAATATAAATCGTAGAAGCTTTTTCCGGGGCAATTTTAGCTGCTTCAATAACCGTGTTTCTAACAAAGTCAGAAATGCACACAATCTTTTGCGCTTTTTTGCAAGCCTGAAAAAAATTCATTTTCCGTTCGTGTAAATTATCATTCTCAAAAAAATGGGGATGCTGGTGGAATTGTATATCCAGAACCACGGCAACGGCCGGCGACTTTTTGCTCTGATAACCCACTGCCGTAAACGGATAAAAACATACATCTGGCTGAATACCCTTCGCAATCGAACGTATCTTAATAAATTGCCGCAAACTGCGAAAAGCATATTTGAGTCTTTTTCTAACAAAGCCCGGCATAAAAAAGCGTGAAAAGGCAAAAGCAGGTAATAAAACAAGATAAAGAGGCAGCGCACGCCAATCAAGTAAGGCGAAGCGCAATTTTGATGCATTAATGATTTTGATGTTAGGCGCAGCAAGCGCAGTCAGTTCACGTAAATTATTTCGCGAACCTAATAAAAAAAATTGATCTGCAGGCGCTAACTTAGACATCTGGTCTATTAAGCGCAAAACCATAATCTTGGCTCCGCCATTTTCGCCCCCCGGTAGTAGCGGCGTAAGATCAATTAAAATGCGCAATGCAAAATCCTTTATGTATAAATATGCCCGACTGTCATCCCCGCGAAGGCGGGGATCCATAAACTCAGGCAAAGCCCGCGCCACCCGCAGAATGGATTCCCGCCTTCGCGGGAATGACAAATGGGGGGCAGCTTAAGAGAAGCGATGATACTTTTTTTACACTAATTTTTCTAGAACTTTGGACTTCCAATAAAGAATATACAGCACCCGTTGTGTTTATCTTAATCAGCAAATCTCTAATCAACCACTTACCCAAATTAAACCCCCCACCCAATCTTGATTACTCCGCCATTTATAGGATAATGCTCCATCAGTCATTTTTAAGGATAAGGCCATGGAAGCCATACAAACTCGACCTGGTTTAAAACTAGGCAAAACCAACAACATGCTCTCACCCGAAGCCTGTGCAGAATATAAAGCGATAGAGCATGACTTCCCTTCCTGGACATTAACTCAACGACAATTGTGTGACTTAGAAATGCTACTCAATGGCGGTTTTGACCCGTTGACCGGTTTCTTAAGTCGTCAAGATTACGACAGCGTGTTAGATAACATGCGCCTAGCCAACGGCAGAGTATGGCCGATGCCTATTACCTTAGATATGGATCGCCAGTTTATTGAACAAGTCGATGTCGGTTGTGAAATCGCATTGCGCGATACCGAAGGATTATTAGTCGCGATCCTGCAAGTAGATGATATTTTCGAAGTGAACCGCAAACGCGAAGCCGAAGCCGTTTTTGGAACCAATGACACAAGTCATCCTGCTGTTGCTTATTTATATAATGAAGTTAAAGATTTTTACGTCGGCGGCAGAGTCTTAGGTATAGCTTTACCTTACCATTACGACTTTAGCCATTTACGCTTCACACCAGCAGAAACACGCCAAATATTTCAAGAAAAAAAATGGGAAAAAATCGTCGCATTTCAAACCCGAAATCCTATTCATCGCGCACATCAAGAATTAACCTTGCGTGCAGCAGAACAAGTTGGTGCGAATTTATTGATTCACCCGGTTGTGGGCATGACCAAACCCGGTGATATTGAGTATTACACACGAGTTCGTTGCTATGAGCACACATTAAAAACCTATCCCAACCAATTAGCGATGTTAAGTTTATTACCTTTAGCAATGCGCATGGGCGGTCCACGCGAAGCGTTATGGCATGCGCTTATCCGAAAAAATTATGGTTGCACCCATTTCATCGTTGGTCGTGATCACGCCGGTCCCGGTAAAAACAGTGCGGGCGAAAATTTTTATGATCCCTACGCCGCCCAAGAAGTTACTCAAAAATATCAACAAGAAATCGGCATAGAAATTATTCCGTTCCAAGAAATGGTTTACAGTCATAAACAAGCCAAATATTTTACGGTAGATCGCTTTCCTAAAGATGAAACACCAGCCGCGATTTCAGGTACTGAATTACGTAATCGCTTGCAAACCGGTGCCGATATTCCAGAATGGTTTTCTTATCCTGAAGTCATTAACGAATTGCGCAAGGTGCATCCGCCAAAGCATAAGCAAGGCTTTACCATCTTTTTAACCGGCTTACCTTCTTCAGGTAAATCGACAATAGCTAACGCTTTATTTTTAAAGTTACGTGAATTGACAGATCGCCAAGTCACATTATTGGACGGTGATGTAGTTAGAACACATTTATCGAAGGGTTTAGGTTTCAGTGAAGAAGATCGCGAAACCAATATCACCCGCGTTGGATTTGTCGCAAAAGAAATTACTAAACACGGTGGTATCGCCATCTGCGCCATGGTGTCACCTTTCAAGCGTGCTAGAGATATCGTCAGAAAAATGATTTCTGAGGCTGGCGGTTATATCGAAATTTATGTCTCCACCCCTTTATCAGTTTGTGAAAAACGCGATCGTAAAGGTTTATATCAAAAAGCACGTCAAGGTTTAATCCAGCAATTTACGGGTATTAGCGATGCTTATGAAGAACCTCAAACGCCTGAAATTAAAATTGATACCGCAGGTACGCCTGAAGAAATGATTCAGGATTTGATTTCAAAAATTAAATCCTTGGGTTATATTCAATGAATTCAGAGTTAACGATTTTATTGCAAGCAGTTAGAGAAGCCGGTGCAGCAATTTTAGAGATTAAGCGCACCGGTTTTTCTATTCAAAAAAAATCGAATAACGATGTATTAACCCAAGCGGATTTGTTAGCGAATGATATTTTAAAGCAACGATTAACCGAGGCATTTCCAACTTATGGTTGGTTATCGGAAGAAAGTGCAGATAGTACTGAACGATTAGCTTGTGAGCGTGTTTGGATTGTTGATCCTATCGATGGAACGAAAGAATTCGCAACGGGTATTCCAGAATATGCGATTTCTGTTGCTTTGGTTGAAAACGGTGAACCCATCGTTGCTGCGGTTTTTAATCCTGAAACAGATGAATTATTTCATGCTGTCAAAGGGCAGGGCGCTTGGCAAGGTCAACAAAGAATTTTTTGCCAACCCAACCCAGTCGATCGTTTTACTTTATTAGCCAGCCGTTCTGAATTCGATAGGGGAGAGTGGGATCGTTTCACTGCTAGCCATCAAGTGAAAATCGTAGGTTCGATTGCGTACAAACTAGGTTTGATCGCTGCCGGCAAAGCCGACGCTACATTTAGCTTAGGTAACAAAAGCGAATGGGACGTAGCCGCCGGTGCTTTATTAGTGACCGAAGCCGGAGGCGCCGTCACCAATCAAATCGGCAAAAGCTTGATTTTCAACCAAAAGAACATTCTAATAAACGGAATCGTCGCTACTAGCGCCAATGCGACAAACGCGATCCACACCCTGATTGCCATATAATCACCTCTCCCCTTGTGGGAGAGGTCGGCGCGAAGCGACGGGTGAGGGGTGTTTTTAGCCTAAAAGCACCCCTCACCCGCCACCTGCGGTGTCGACCTCTCCCACAAGGGGAGAGGTGTAAAATAAAAAAGGATATAAGAATGACAACAACAATCAAAACCGAAGCCCACACCCGAACCTGGCTCAAAGCCTTAAGCTGGCGCATCCTCGGCACCATCACCACCGTTGCTGTCACCTATTCCATTACAAACGACACCACCATCGCCACCTCAGTCGGCTTCCTAGAATTTTTCGCCAAAACGTTCCTCTTCTACCTCCACGAACGTTTATGGATCAAACTCAACACTATTTTTTAAAGGCCTCATTCAATGCCAGAATCAATACAATTGTTAGGTAAAATGCTCGCCAACCAAATCAAGCAATTGCCTGCAACGACTCCAATTAACGAAACTGAATTCAGCGTCTATTCCCAGTTCGGCGAAGACGGCATGCTTCAGTTTATTACGCATCACTTAAAAGACAGAATTAAAAATAAAGTCTTCGTCGAAATCGGCGTACAGAATTACACGGAAGCGAATACGCGCTTTTTACTAGAAAACGATGCGTGGCAAGGCGTTGTGATTGATTCTACGATGGCGGATATCAAACAAATTCGCGGTAGCGATTTTTATTGGCGTAATAACCTTTACGCAAAACAAGCTTTCATCACTCGCGATAATATCAATCCTATTCTCAGCGAATTCGAATTCCCGAAAAATATCGGCCTCTTATCTATCGATATCGACGGCAACGATTATTGGGTTTTAAAAAATATCCAAGTCATGAATCCAGATATTCTCATTGTAGAATACAATAGCTTTTTCGGCCCAGAAGCAGCGATTTCTGTACCTTATCGTGAAAATTTTGTGTGGAGAAAGTTTCATCCAGCAACTTATTTCGGCGCATCTTTAGGCGCGTTTTGTCACTTGCTCGAAAAAGAATATGATTTAATTGGCTCAACACTAGCGGGCAATAACGCCATCTTCGTTCGCAAAGAAGTAAACCAAGGCGTATTACCAGCAAAAACCTGTGCAGAAGCGTATCGCAAAGCCATCTTCAATTCGATTCCTTGCGACAACGTAGATAAATTCTCCGACCAACTTCGCTGCTTACGCTATCATCAGGTAGTCAACGTAAAAGACAATTCTTTTTGCCGCCTAACCGGTGAGGCAGTCACAAAAAATTCTTTATCTACCTTGTTTAACCAGTGGGATGATTTCCTGCTCTACGACGACGTAGAATTCATCCAATACGCCTACCTCTACCTACTATGCCGAGAATCCGACAAAGACGGCCTACACTCCCATCTCACTGAACTAAGAAACGGCGTCCCCAAACTAGAAATCCTCCGCCGCATCTCCGGTTCCATTGAAGGTGCCACCATCGGCATCCAAATAAAATCCCCTCAAAAAGAACCTGCGTAACTTGGGCATGCATGCCTAACAATTAACCTTTATGTTGGGCACATGTGCCCAACCTATGAGATCTATACCCTGCGCCTCCACCATAAAAGAACTCGCATAGGTTGGGCATACATGCCCAACAACCACCCTTTTTGTTGAGCACATGCCCTCAACCTACCGCGATCTAAAGTTTTTATTCTCTTCTTTTTTATCCATCACACCCTGCGCCTTCAACGTCTCATCCGCCGTCTTACTCAACACCTTCAAACTAGAATTAATTTTATTTAACATCTTCGGATCAATAAAAGCCGGAGGCCCCGCTTCTTTATCCGCTCGGGAATACATCGAAGACCCTTTAGTCAGCATTTTAGTAGCAACATACATGCCACCCACCCCAGCAACAAAAGCAGCAGCCCCAACACCTGTCATAATGGTTGCAAAACCCGCACTGGTCGCAAATGCGCTAATTAAAGCAAGCGCCGCTCCCGTTACAATCAAAAGCGCCGCTTTAAATTTTGTCCACCCCGCTGAAATACCTTTGATTCCTTCTACTGCATTCGCTAACCGCGTCACATTCTCTTTGACAGGGGCATGAACAACCTTAGCCGCTACCGTTAAATAAGAAGCGAGTATTCTTTTCTCATCCTCAACAGCGGAAGACCTAGGTTTGTGAGAAAGCTCTTTAAAAATTTCACGACCAGCAATAAGCGCGTTGCTACCGTCTCTAATTAAGTGTTCTAGTGACAGCAACATTTTAGTTAATTCATCACTCGGTTTAGGATTCGCAATCAGTATGCTATCAAGCTCCATTCGGCGGGTGCTTAGAATGTCCTGAAATAAAACAATGGCTGCATTTAATTCATCATCGGCGGTGACTTTTGCTGGATTTGGCATGAGGGCAGCTCCTTGTTATTATTACTCAAATTATAACATGCTGCGTATAAATTATTCTTTTTTACTCTGAAATCTGAGTAAATTCAAAACGTAGCCCGGGTAAGCGCAGCGCAACCCGGGGTTTTTAATGTGTACTAAGGCAAAAACCCCCGGGTTGCGCTGCGCTTACCCAGGCTACGTCAAGGCAACATAATTAAACAAGTTAATAACGACCGCTCGAACCTTGCCCGAATACACCCTGTAATTCTTGATTTAATTTATGAACTCAGCTAGTCTTCTTCACCAATCAGAGAGAGTAATAAAAAACTTAAGGAGGAGTGTATAGTGGAATATTTTGTCCATAATTCCGCTATTGTCGACCCAGGTGCGACGATAGGAAATGATACAAAAATTTGGCACTTCTCCCATGTCATGGCCGGTGCACACATCGGTGAAAAATGTTCCTTAGGTCAAAATGTATTCGTTGCTAATCAAGTTAAAATTGGCAACAGTGTTAAAATTCAAAACAACGTTTCTATTTACGAAGGTGTGACCTTAGAAGATCACGTTTTTTGTGGTCCCAGCATGGTTTTCACCAACGTCAAAAATCCACGCTCTGCTTTTCCACGCAACACCAGCAAAGATTATCTCCAAACCTTAGTCCAAGAAGGTGCTAGCATCGGTGCAAATTCAACCATCGTTTGTGGCACAACGATAGGTAAATGGGCATTCATTGCAGCGGGTGCTGTCGTGACAAAAAATGTACCGGCGTATGCAGTAGTCGCTGGCGTTCCTGCTCGCCTCATTGGATGGATGTGTGAATGCGGTAGCAGTTTAAAATTTAAAGATGAACATGCAGCCTGCGATCAGTGCTCTAAACAGTACGAAAAACACGCTGATACGGTTAAAAAAATTGAATTGATGAAGGCTTAATTACGTATGGAAACTTTACAAGCGCACAGCAGTTTTAAACAAGAATTACTGACAAAAATTGAAAAACACACTGCCAAAGTGAGCATTATCGGCTTAGGTTATGTCGGCTTACCTTTAGCAGTCGAAGCGGCTTCCGCGGGTTACCAAATTTTAGGTATCGAAAACAATCCGGATCGCTGCAAACAAGTGAATCTCGGTAGGAATTATATCAAAGATGTAGCTGACACGAAATTCAGTGATCTTGTCGATAAAAAAATGATTCAAGCCGCGGTCGGTTTTGAACCCATCCAACAATCCGATGTCGTTGTTATTTGCGTACCTACACCTTTAAATAAAAATAAAGAACCGGATGTATCCTATATCCATAATGCAACCGAAGGCATTTGCAAAAATTTCCATCCCGGTATGCTGATCATTTTAGAAAGCACAACCTATCCTGGTACAACGGAAGAAATAATTCAAACCCGCTTAGAAGAAATGGGCCATAAGCTGGGTAGAGATTTTTATTTAGCTTTCTCACCTGAACGCGTTGATCCAGGTAACAAAAGCTTTAACACAGCAAATACGACTAAAATTGTCGGCGGTGTCAGCGAAGATTGCTTACAGCTAGCAACTGCTTTTTACCGTTCATTTGTTTCATCCGTTGTTACCATGTCATCACCTCGCGCAGCAGAAATGACCAAAGTGTTCGAAAACATTTATCGCTCAGTCAACATTGCCTTAGTGAATGAATTAGCAATGCTATGTGAAAGAATGGACATCGACGTTTACGAAGTCATTGCAGCCGCTGCAACGAAACCATACGGATTCCAAGCATTTTGGCCAGGCCCAGGTGTCGGCGGTCATTGTATCCCGCTAGATCCTTACTATTTAGCATGGAAAGGCAAAGAATATGATTTGCACGCGCGTTTTATCGAATTAGCGGGTGAAATTAACGGTAACATGCCTCGCGTTGTTCTCGCCAAAGTCGGTGAATTACTCAATCAAGTGGCGAAGCCCTTAAAAGGCGCTAAAATTTTGCAACTCGGTATCAGCTATAAAAAAGATATCGATGATGCACGTGAAAGTCCTTCCGTACGCATTTATGAATTGCTCACTCAAAAAGGCGCAAACATCGAAGTCGTTGATCCTTTTGTCAAACAATTCTGGACACGCGAACATGACTTCACCTACGGCAATGACGGTCCAAGTATTAAAACCGTAGCGCTAACTGATGAAAGATTACAACAAGCAGATATCGTTATTATCACGACAGATCATACCGATTTCCCTTATGCGAATATTGTTGAACACGCAAAGATGGTATTTGATACCCGCAATGCAACCGGATTTAGAAAAATTATTTCGAATAAGATTTTCAAATTATCAACCAAAGTCGCACAAAACTGTTAAACAGGGCAATATTATGACGCTTAACTCGATTCACCATATAGATGCGATACGCTCAGTACCTTATTCTTCGATTGATCGTTTCGAGCCAGGATTTATGGAAACGTGGTTAGAAAGAGTTGAAATGCTAACTCGTCATACCCAATTTATTGGCGGTGATTGGATTAAGCAACTCGAAGGTCGGTTAGCAGAACAAGCTGGGACTAAAGAAGCTAGAGTATGTGCCAAT
>Ga0207044_1062_pt1 | contig 19070 bp, 16 predicted proteins | sample Alteio_BWMinCont_68_FD_153300 | JGI IMG/M metagenome (GOLD analysis project Ga0207044, IMG submission 153300) | Enriched cells from forest soil in Barre Woods Harvard Forest LTER site, Petersham, Massachusetts, United States -... | ecosystem: Environmental > Terrestrial > Soil > Temperate forest >... | reverse complement strand
CGCATTGTGCTTGTTTTAGGTTATGATTCCTGTTGTTGCGTCTAGCTTTAAAAAGGAATGATCTGTGGTCGAAAGGAATAAACAAGGAAGCTTCGCACTTAAATTTATTATCTTGCTCGGTATCATCAGTCTTTTTGCTGATATGACCTACGAAGGGGCGCGCAGTATTAGCGGCCCTTATTTAGCTTTCCTGGGTGCTAATGCACTTACCGTGGGATTTGTCGCGGGTTTTGGTGAATTCGTTGGATATTGATCTTAAGTGCTTCGGTGCTCGGTTTCACTTGATTACTATTTTGAGAACAACAGATAAAAAATCGCATAAACCCCTCGTTTATTTGTACTAATAATGTGTCCCAATCTTGCCTGTGGATGCTTAAGGAAATATTAAAACCTGCCAAAAAACCGAAATAAATCCTACTAATTTCAATTTTTCCTAATTAATAGCCCCAAGCACGGTTGACACCTCTGTAATTTCCCTGTTACGCTCGATAGTCAATTAACAAAAAATCGCAGTCAAAGCAATGAAAACTCTTTTAAATCACAAGTTGAACTCACATTGGCATCACTCACACGAGTGGCGTCTGAGTTTTTCTTTGTCGAATTTAAATGGGTGTGCAAATGTTTCAAGTCAAATTAATCAAGCAAGTAGACGTTCTATCCACGAATAAACCCGTTCGTTCCCTTCTTCACGCCCCTAATTTAAAGTCTTATTTTTTCAGCGCAATTACTGCGTTAAAGCTATTTTATTATTTATTTTTAATCAACCGGAGGAAATTTCCTATGTTACATCGACATCATCATTGGCGTTGGCATCAAGTCGTTATTATTAAAAAAGACTATTACACCCAAAATTCCCAGAGGAGGAGCCAATATGTTTTCTGCAACTACACAAAATATCGAGATACCAGTCAACGAACTTGACCTAGTTCAATCAACCGACCCCATCTTAAGTTATGACCCCTTGGTCGGTGATACACTTTGTCACATTCGCGCAGTATATCTCGCTTACCTTTTTCAAAAAAATAGTAACATCGGTCTTACAAAAGAAGAACGTCGTTTTCTAGAATTCAGCAATATCCTGAATCAATCGCGATTAACCGATTACGATGAATTTGGTGTGATCTCATTTGAGGCGACATATAATAAAAATGATTTAAAGACGATATTTAAAAAAAATATCTCTAACACAAAGATGGACGATTTTATTGTCACCAGTAAAAAACATGTTGCCACAGCGGCATTGATTTTTTTGTTTGAGCAATGCCAGGAAATGATTTTTACCATCGACAAAAACTCTATAAAAAGAGATATGGCGTTAAGTGGCAAAAATATCCCGGTCATTCACTTCTATTATTCCGTCAAGATGATGCTTTATAGCACCGCAATGTTAAATTTACCTCTCATCGTAAATTTAAGAAGACTTTATACGGAAAAAGATGGATATCTATTACAAGGAGGGGACAGTTTGGTCTATAGATACAATAAACAAAACGCTAAGTTTACCTTACAAGAGAAAATTGAAGATGGCAACGAGGCCGGTGTTTTATTTGATATGGTAAGTCTCTATGTCAAACAAGATACGCCGATAGAAGAAGCGCAGGAAAAATGCGAGCCCGATAAATTAGGTAAATTAGAAAAGTATGGAGCTTTCATCCAGTGCTTTAAAGAGCTTGATATCACACAATTGATAATGCTCTGTGCCACATCACACAGTCCTTATCCGAAAATAGAGCGCTCTATCAATAGAGAAGAATTGCCTGATAAGGATGTCAAAGTTATCCCCGCTGAAAGCGAAGGAAAAATCAGGCTCAATCTATGTTCGAGTCAGGAGCAAGATCGAATGATTGCTGATGCCAGTAAGTACGGTTTTTTTAGAGATAAAAGTGACATCTATATTCAGGCTAACAAGGAAAAGCAGCAACGTATACGCACCAACAAAACCTATTCTCTTTTTGTCGATCACGTATCAGCTGCCAGAATCCAAGATAGCGCGATAAAAATGGTTGAGTTATTAACAAAATGTAAAAACTTAACCGTCCCAAGAACCTTTGAATTACACGAGTATCAAAAATGCAAATCTACAAACAGTCCTGGTTAACATTAAGCGCATTACAGCTGAGTGGTGCAATGTCATTACCTGTTATGCTGGTCGGATTTTATCTCGGCCAGCACTACTCACTGTATGCCAGTATACTAGCCATCATGTTAGGCAATTTAATCCTATTAAGCTTAGCGTTATTCTATCAAAAATCCATTTATCAAAAAAAATGGGCGACAATAGAATTCGCACAAGCCTTATTTGGAAAAAATGGCTCAACAATATCAGCAATGGGGCTCATGATGAGCCTCGTTGGATGGTCTGCCATTCAAATTAATTTGATTACCACAGTGTTAGGCGGTTCTTTGTTGATTCCCCCGTTGCTGGTGGCATTGATATATGGGTTGTCAAGAAATGATCTAAAGCGGTTTGCGACGGCAAATTATGTGATTTTAGCGATGGTCATTGGATGTTTAAGCTATTTCCTGCTGACAATGTCGCATCCAAAAATATTACAACCTGTTATGCAAGCTGAATCATTTCGCTTGGGATTGTTGTTGGTGCTGACTACGGGTTGCGGTGCCTTATTTGATTTGCCCACATTTTATCGTCACGCAGCAACACGTAAAGATTTAATATTAAGTTTAATGCTCGTATTTATGTTTATTTTGCCATTGATAGAAATAGTAGGAATTTATGTATCAACACAGTGCACATTTGTGGGTGATCAATCGACATGGATAGGTCAATTTGTACATACATTTAATTTTTCATCTTTATTGTTTTTAATTATGTCTGGCATGTTAGGCGCTTGTCTAAATCTTTATTCAGCGAGCGTGGTGATGAATAAAACGTTTTCTATTTCATACAAGAAAAGCTTGTTCGTTTTAGGTTTAGCCTCAGGTTTATTATCTTTGGTGAATCTCGAAAATCACTTTTTGACTATATTAGAAATAATTAACTTAAACACAGAAATAGTATTTGTCTTAATAATGGTTTATCTCGCTATAAAAGGCAGCACAATGTTGATACCTACAATACAACAAAGGAAGATTCATCAATGCCTTTTCTTGTTAATTTTAAGTTATTTGTTGCTAACAAAAATCTACCCAATCGATTTGTTTCACGATTTATTTATCGACACCGCTTTCTTAGGTGTTTTATGTATGACAATTTATTATTCCTATTCGGCCATTATCAATAAAGTAGAGGTGCAAAATGAAAATGCTTGATGTCAAATCTCTGCCATTACTTAGTCACGGTGCCAGTATCTTAGGTTCAGGTGGAGGAGGGGACGCCGCTATTTTGTTTAGCCATCTACATTATTTGCTCGATAAAAATGGCCCGGTAACGATTATCGATATAGATGAACTAGCGCCAGAAGCTGTAGTCATACCCTTAGCATTAATCGGAGCGCCGTTAATCAGTTTAGAGCGCATTCCTAACTTGGCTATGTTTATTAATATAATAAATAAGATCAAACTAGATTTTCCTGAAAAAACGTTTGTTTTAATGCCTGCAGAAATAGGCGGTTCTAACGCATTAACCCCATTTTTACTCGCGTCAGCGCTTTCATTGCCCGTCTTAGATGCTGATCTTATTGGACGCGCATTTCCAAAATTAAATATGTGCAAGCCTGCTGTTTTAGGCAAAGCCAAGCAAGTTTCCTATTTATCAAGTCCATTTGGTGATTGTTTGCGAGTAGAAACTAATACAATGGCGGCTTTGGAAGAAGAGCTGCGTGATTTAACAGTCCAGTTTGGCTCTAGCGCTGCTATCGCTACTTTTCTTTTTCAAGCAAAGGAAGTTGATGAGTACGTTATTCCACAGAGCATCTCCCGCGCCATGGAAATTGGGGAAAAAATGCAGGCTACTTATCTAGGCAGCGGTTGGATCACTGAAGTGAATCACGAAATCCAAAATGGTTTCTTGATGGGACATGCTGTGATTAAACAAGATAAAACTGAATTTATATTATTTTATCAAAATGAATATCTCTGTATTCAAAAAAATGGGATCAATGCTGCTGAAAGTCCCAGTATCATAGCATTAATTGAATCTCGATCGGGCGTGCCAATTTCTTCGGAAGCACTTAAGTATGGATTGCAAGTCGATATCTTTATCTTAGATGCGCCCGCATTCTGGTTGCAGCCCGACGCTTTATCAGTAGTGAATTTATCGGCATTTGATTTGAATATTCAAAATAAGGTGGCTGTATGTATAGATTAGGTATCGATGTAGGTGGCACACATGTGGATTTTGCCTTGGTGGATCGGCAAGATAAATTAGTTTATGGTTGTAAAAGTTTAGTAGAAATTGACACGGTTGCGGCGATTATCAAGGGCATTAAAAAACTGCAACAAGAGTTTGCTTTTAATTTTGACCAACTATCGTCGATTCATGTTGGGACAACGTTAGCAGTGAATAGTTTGTTAGAATTAAAATCCTTATACAAAGTAGGATTGTTACGATTGGCAGGCCACAATCCTGATTTACCACCCGCGTATTTATGGCCGAAGGCGCAACGTGACGTCATTTTGGCGGGATATGAAACTGTTGCCGGTGGTCGCGAATATAATAATGTTTCTTGTCGCCCATTAAATCCCGATGAAATTATTGCGGCGGTAAAAAAATTAATTGCTGCTGGTGCAGAATCTTTAGCGCTGATTGGTGTCTTTTCATCAATTTACGCCGAAGATGAACTGCTAGCAGCTGATATTATTCAAAACCAATTTTCTATTCCCATGAGTTTATCCCATGAATTAGGCGGTATCGGTTTTATCGAAAGAGAAAATGCGACCATATTAAATGCCACTTTAAAAAAAGTATTAACCGAGGGCTTGAGTTCGCTTAAGCGTGAAATTCAAAAACTGGGCTATCAAGGCGAGTGTTTGATTTCGCAAAATAATGGCACGGTTTTTTCTTTAGAGGAAGCCATGCGGTTTCCAGTCAAGACGATTTCCTCAGGCCCAACGAATTCCCTAGTAGGTGCAAGTAAATTAGCTCAATGTTTAAATGCCATTGTTGTTGATATTGGCGGTACATCAACCGATATTGGCATTGTTGAAAACGGCTTCCCTGTTTATTCTTCGCGCGGCGGGTTGGTTGCAGGGATTTCTTCGAATCTAGTTACCCCAGATATTGTTGCTTTGGCTATCGGTGGCGGCAGTATTATTCGTAAAATAGAGAATAATTTTTCAATTGGACCTGATAGTGTGGGGGCTGCACTTTTTAATCGCTGCCAATCCCATGGCGGCCCTGATTTCACTTTCTACGATGTAAGTCAGTCCACTGACAATCCGGTTAATGCGAGAATAATGGCAGATTTTATCGATCAAATTAAAACGGCTATATTAACGCTAGTGCCAAAAATTAATAAACCAATCTTGTTTGTAGGCGGAGGTTCACGCAATATCCCCGATCGATTTTTTGATGAAAATGTATATCGCCCACAACATTTTGAAGTGGCCAACGCTTACGGTGCCGCTCTCAGTGAGGTTTCAGGGCAAGTCGATTGCATAATCAAAACGAAAGATCGCGAATCTCAACTCAGTATATTAGAATCCGAAGCAAAATCGCTTGCGATAAAGAAAGGCGCAGTTCCCAGTTCAATCCGAATTATCGAAAAAAGAATTCTCCCTTTATTTTACATGCAAGAACCCATGCTCCGCATTTTGGTTACCGCATCGGGAAAAAAAGCATGAAACCATCCAAAAAAATCTAGTATAATCCCTGAAATCAAAGAAGAACCACCTCTCCCCTTGTGGGAGAGGTCGACGCGAAGCGGCGGGTGAGGGGTGCTTTTAACCCCTGTTTAAAAGCACCCCTCACCCGTCGTGCTTCGCACGCCGACCTCTCCCACAAGGGGAGAGGTATAAACGAAGGAAATCCCATGAACAACCACAGCCTAGCTCTAAGCCGCAACCGCTTCTGGATCCTCTTAATGCCATGGTTGGTCTGGGGCATCAGCAGCCTTTTCGTCACCTACCAAATGCTTTTACAAACCGCTCCCAGCGTCATGCTCACCGATTTGCAATCCGCTTTCTCCGTCAACAAATTCGGCGTCAGCTTGCTGTCCTCTTGTTTTTTCTACACATACCTACTCTTACAAATCCCCTCCGGTATGTTAGTCGACCGCGTGCACCCAAGATATTGCCTCACTTTTTGTTTGCTAGGCATCGTCATATCCACACTCTTATTCGCCTGGGCTCCCACCTTAGCAATGGCAAAAACCAGCCGTATCTTACAAGGCGTATTTTCTGCACCTTCAGTCGTCCCCGCGTTATATCTAGCCGCAATCTGGTTCCCAGCAAAACGTTTCGCCCTCGTCGCCGGCCTAACCGAAATGATCGGCATGTCCGGCGCTGCCCTAGGCCAAGTGTTATTAGCCCCTAGCGTTGATCAGTACGGTTGGCGCGGCACACTAGTAGGGTGTGCATTATTAGGTTTAGCTCTCGCCTTGCTTACCTATACTCTCGTGAGAGAAAATCCAGATGATGCAGAAAAGAAAAAACAACAAGCAAAAAATAAAACTTCGTTCCTGCGCGATCTCTTGGTTGTTATCTCTTACCCCCAAGCCTGGATCAACGGCCTATTCTCCGGCTTGCTTTTCTCTATCGCCGCCGCATTCGGATCACTCTGGTGTATCCCTTACCTCATGCAAGTCTATTCCGTCTCTTTAGATTTAGCCGCCGGCGCAAGCGGCATGTTGTTATTCGGCGTTGCTTTTGGCGCACCGGTATTAGGTTGGATTTCTGATCGTATTGGATTACGGCGGTTGCCTATGCTGATCAGCACTGCGATGGTCTTCATCTTGATGATGGCAGTTCTTTATATTCCAAATATTCCCATCACTCTCATGTTTATTTTATTATTCGCATTAGGATTTTTTAGCAGCGCTTATGCATTACCTTTTGCTGTAATGCGCGATATCATGCCTGAGCATGTTCGTGGTACCGCGATGGGTTATACTAATCTCATGTGTATTTTAATCGGTGCGCCTGTGTTGCAACCGTTGATTGGTTGGATATTAAATACAGAGTTGACTATGTCACCGGCTCATCAAGCGTTAGATTATCAATATGCATTAAGTGTGCTGCCCATCAGCCTTTTCATTGGTCTCATTCTAGCTTTCTTTATCAAAGAAACGCATTGCGGAAAAAAATAAAGCGCATCAAAAAAGCCCCGGGTTGCGCTTACCCGGGGCTTTTAATCTCAACAACGCAACTTATTGAAATCATTACCCTTCAAATTAACCCCCCATTTTTTGATATACTAAACAAATAACTATTATAAAGGTGTATCAATGAAGGACTACCTAAAAGCCCTCAATGAAGCCATAAATGCAGGCACCTTGCCCGACTTTTACTTATTAGAAGCACAAATCCTAGAAGAAAAAGAAGACTACGCAATCAAAGCAACCCAATACATCAAGTCCCTATTAAAAAGAATCTTCGTTCTCGATGCTATACAAACAAATCTGCGTCTCGTACAAAAACCAATAAACTTCGACGCGATGGAAATCCTCATCTCCGGTGAAAGCTCTCCCAATGCTTATGTGATTTCGCGTAATCTGAATAAGCCGTTTATGGTTATCACGAAAGGATTGCTGGAGGCTGCAAAAACCGAAGACGAAATCATCGCCGTTTTAGCGCATGAATTAACTCATATCATCATCGCAGGAATTTCCGATTCAAATCGGAATAATAAACTGACAGAAAGTTTATGTGACGCAGCCAGCATTGGCGTGCTCGATCAAATGCATTGTAAAAAAGACGCTATGTCCACAATGTTAAAAACGCTAGATTTTGGCACTGATATTTTTTCTCAGATTTTTGATCCGCATCCATCCACCGATCTGCGCATAAAAAATCTCAGCGTAGAGCTAGGTGTTTACGATCTGAAGCAAAGCAGTATTTCCACTGAGGCAAAAGAAGTACCGTTGCCGGATTTTATTGAAGAAGGGCGTAATCATTCTTTCCCATATTATATGGAAGAAGAGTTGAAGGCGATAAATTATTACCTTGAGCCACCCTCAGTTCAAATCTTATTGTTAGCGCCATATTTAAGATCATTGGCGGAGGTTTTTTATGAAAAAAATGAATCGATTTTTTTAAATAAACTGGATTTTTTTAAATTGAAATTAAGGCAATTGAATTTTAATAAAAAAGATAAAGAACAAAACGATGCTTTGGGGATTGCGATTGATTCTGTGCTAAACATAAAAACAAAAGATGCTGCTATTATTCGGTTAGTCGATTTTATTTATGAGGCCGTTGGCTTGGAAAAAGCAATTACCCCAGTGGGTACGATTGCATTATTCCAAACGACGATCAATGATTTTGTCGAAGCAAAAACAATAGAAGTTGCAGAAAAAAAAGCAAACCAGATCAATCAAATGTCTGAACAAATCAGAGGAATGCTATCGGATATTAAATATTCGCTGAATGGATTTACTCTGCCTATCGGTAAAACAGACATGGATATCCCATGGGAGAAGCATCTCCAATGGTCAAGTCATAATAATACTATTCGCGTAACCTTAGCTATTTTGAATGTTTTAACCTATGTTAAAAAAAATTATCCTCCATCCGAGCTTCAAAGTTTAGGCTATACCATTAATGATGAATTGCTTAAATCCGGTCTGTCTTCTTTTTGGTTGCACGATTACAAAGCAGTGAGAAGAGGAAAAAAATTACTACTAACTCAGCGCTTTTATGAAGAAAAAGAGGTAGGGACTTATGCCGCAGAAAAAAAACGACTAGAACGGTTAGATGATCAAGCAAGCCAATTACAGATAAATTGGGAAGATTTGGAAAATAACTTACCTAAGTTTATAGAAGATAATGAAGAACATTTAGTTTGGCAAGAAACCATTTATGATAAAGGCTACGCCTTTTTTCAGCGTATTATGGAGCATTTAAAATTATTGGAAATAATGACGCCCAACGATCGTTATAAGGCTGAACTAATAATGAGGATTCTTTGCTCTGAAATGAATCTCTCCGATTATAAAGCGCATTCTCAGCCTTTGAAAAGTGCTTATTGGATGGAGCATTGGTTTGAGCCAGGTATATCATTAAACCATCCGTTTATCGCTTATATTTTAAAATCGGGAAAGCCTGATCTAATTGATCTTATCCCTTTTCGTCGCTGCTTTTTATATGTGAACTCACGAATATATTTTAATTTAGATTATAACGAAGTGCCTCCTACACATAGTATTGCTTTGTGGGACAACAAAGTAGCCGAAAGTAAGATGGAACAGGCAAATGAAGATATTTCTGTACCTATAGAGAGAAGATGGTTGCTGACGAACTATCGTGAACTATTTGGATGTAAGGTTGTGCCTGTCGGCAATCCGCTAGAGGCTAAGAAAATACTGATGGAGAATCTACCTAATCTGCACACCTTATTTTGGATTTTTGAAATCTATCAGTTCACGAAAAATCACAAGCCTGAATCATTTAATGCTATAGAAATTGATTATTTATCGACAAGAGATGAAAAATATAATCAAAGCGAGTTGTATTATAATTATAGAAAATATTTAGTTCCATTTCAAGAACAGTATTTTCTATCTCTTTTAAATGCAGATAATGCAACTCCTCATCTGTTGAGTGATCTCATACAATGCTTGTCTATATTCCCCGGCAAAGTGAAATTTTTTGAAAAATATGCGAATGTGTCTCTCTTTGAAGATAAAATTTTTGCACTATATCAAGTTTCCTCGCCGCAAGACAAAGCGCAAGCATTAAAGAGTTTATTGTATTTTGATAAATTGGTTTCGCAAAGCCCAAAACATGAAGTGGAAACCCAGGTGAAATTCATTAATCCAAAAATTAAAAATTTTTATGTCGATGAGTATGCAAAACAACTCGCCAATCAGTATGGATTAGATTCGGGTAATCAGGATTATGAGCTCCAGCTAAAAACACACATTACCGAAATCGTGGAGCGAATGCCTTTGTTCCTTGCCAAGTCTGTTTTGGAAAAATTAGTAGATTTGATCCAGGCTCAAAAAGACCTCAGCTATTTTGCTAGAGATACATTGAAAAAAGTCGGTTTAAAAGAGGGGACGACGCTCAAAGCCACCGTATTATCCGCTGTAGCAGAAGCCATACTCAAGGCTGTTACACAGAGTCAATCAGCTCAACTTGCATTTGATACAGTTCAGTTTTTATTAGCGCAAGATACCAGGGATGATAAAAAATACCATAAAGTTCTGCTAGATGAAGCTGATCAATTTCTGAATATAGATGATGTTTCGTCAGCTGTCTTGAAGGATGACCCTGATCGATTGATGGAGCGCTTAGTGGCTATGCGTGATTTATTTAAGGATTTGAATTACGAGCAAAAAATATTAGTGATTGACCAAGTTATTTTTCCAGCTAAAGGCAATATATCTATTGACGGTGCAAAGAAGTATGTTTTGGATAAGTTATTTGGCTCACGAATTCCTATCTTGAGTTTTTTTTCTAAACCTTCTGGATTTCAAAATAATGCAGAAATCAGACAAATCGTGGAATCCTATTTAGAAGCAATAGAAAGCATTGCTAAAACATCCAGTCATAAAGAAAGCTTATCGGCGCGAGAAAAACTCATTTTATCCGCGATGCTAGTGTCGCATGCGCAGTCTAACACTAGCTCGACCAATACCCTGTCGCGCGGTATCGCCTTAAAAGAAGTCTTAGAAAGCATGGGTCCAGCCGGTCGCAAAATGGCTCAAGCGATAGAAAGTCATCCACAAACCCCAGAAGATATTAAATCGGAATTACTCTCCTCAAAAACCAATGCTTCACCACCTTTACGTTGGGAAGTACACGATATGGCAGAACATTACCCTTCTTTAATTATGCGCATGGGTAAGATGCTGGGCGCTGGTTCTTACGGTGTCACGATGAGTATAGAAAAAATTAACGGCGCTGAATCCGCTGTCACCTTTTTACGCCCAGATGCCATTACAGCGGCTGATCAATTTCTCATTTTAGAAAAAATGGCTGAAATATTAATAAAGAAAAATGTCATCTTTAAACCCTTGAACGACATGCAACGAGAGGCGTCGGCTTCATCCCGCAAAGAAATCGATATGCAAATTGCTTTCCACCAGCAAGGGAAGGCGCAACAAATGTATGATGGATTAGAAATTACAATTGATCAGCACCTTTTCAAATTCGGTGTTGCAGAATGGATTGGCTTTGGCGAACGCTATAAAGAAACCAAGGTAATTAGCGGCGAACATTTTAATGATTTAGCCGCAGGACAATATAAACACGCTGCTGCCTTAGCGATTTTAGCTGCCGAACTGTTTAATTTATTAAAAGGCGGTCATATCGATAATGATAGACATGGCGGTCAGCAAAAAATATCGCAAATAAATGCAAACGAAAGTTATATCGGAAATTTCGATTTTGGCGGAGTGACACTAAATCCACAAAAGCCTTGGCAGAAAGAATTATTAGGCAGCATTTTAGGCCAAGCATTGATGGCCGTGGCACATCCGCTTTTTCCTAAGCCATTAGATGCAAAGTTGCTGGCGAACGTAGCTCAACAAGCACAGAAAAAATTTGTTGGGATGAAAGTAGTTTTAGCCGATGGAAAAGAACAAGTATTAACAGAATTACAAGTTCAACGATACACAGGACGATTAAAGCGCGGACTATTAGCCCTAGGAAATTACATCTCAGCAATCAACGCCACCACCGAAGATTTTAAAACCATCATACAAGCCATCTTCGCCACCCAACAAATCGACCCCGTGTTACAAACAGCCCTCCGCAAAGAGCTCGGCATCTACGAACCCGCCCTAAACCAATTCCTAGAAACCAAACAAGAATCCATCCAAATCCGCAAAAAAATGTAACCCATAAACCCTGTCATCCCCGCGTAGGCGGGGATCCATAAACTCAAGCAAAGCCCGTGCCAACGGCAAAATGGATTCCCGCCTGCGCGGGAATGACAGTTTCGCAGGTTGGGCACATGCGCCAAACAAAATTACTCTCCGGTCATCCCCGCGTAGGCGGGGATCCATAAACTCAGGCAAAGCTCGTGCCAACTGCAAAATGGATTCCCGCCTGCGCGGGAATGACAGTTTCGCAGGTTGGGCACATGCGCCAAACAAAATTACTCTCCGGTCATCCCCGCGTAGGCGGGGATCCATAAACTCAGGCAAAGCTCGTGCCAACTGCAAAATGGATTCCCGCCTGCGCGGGAATGACAGTTTCGCAGGTTGGGCACATGCGCCAAACAAAATTACTCTCCGGTCATCCCCGCGTAGGCGGGGATCCATAAACTCAGGCAAAGCTCGTGCCAACTGCAGAATGGATTCCCGCCTACGCGGGAATGACAGTTTCGCAGTTACATAGGTTGGGCACACGTGCCCAACAAAATTACTCTTTGGACACTTCAACCAAATGAATCCTTCGATTATCACTATGCAAAACCTTAAACCGAAAATTCTCAATCTTCACCGACTCCCCACGCTTCGGCAAATGCCCAAACCCTTGCAACAACAACCCACCAATCGTATCAAATTCCTCATCACTAAATTCAGTATTAAAATACTCATTAAAATTCTCAATCGGCGTCGCCGCCTTCACCGTAAAGATATTATTCGCATGCTCTTTAATATAATCATCTTCATCAATATCATACTCATCTTCAATATCACCGACGATTTGCTCCAACACATCCTCAATCGTCACCAACCCCGCAACATGACCATACTCATCAATCACAATCGCCATATGATTACGATTAATCCGAAACTCACGCAACAAAATATCCAAACGCTTACTCTGTGGCACAAAAACAGCAGGCCGTAAAAAATTCGACAAATCAAAATCCGCTTTCGTATTGAAATGATACGCCAACAAATCTTTAGCCAAAATGATGCCAATCACATCATTCCCCGAATCATCAATCACCGGAAATCGTGAGTGCCCCGATTCAATGACAGCAGGCAAAATCGTATCTAACTTACTATCACTATCAATCGCAATCATCTGCGCTTTAGGAATCATAATTTCCCGCACCTGCATCTCAGAAACCTGAATCACACTCTCAATCATGCTCAGCATTTCCGCGCTCAGCAAATGACGTTCTTCCGCGTCACGCAATACTTCCATTAATTCTGCTTTGTCCTTGGGTTCGCGGCTTAATAAATTACTGACGCGTTCTAACCAAGTACGATTTCGAACATCATCACTCATGATGATTCACCTTTTTTATTTATATGATAGGGGTTAGGGATTTCTAGCGTGTCTAAAATACCGATTTCTTCCGCTTCCATTTTCAACGCATCAGCTTCGTTTTCATGATCATATCCCAATAAATGCAGAGTACCATGAATCACCATGTGCGCCCAGTGCGCCGCGGCCAATTTATTTTGATCCAGCGCTTCCTGATTTACCACTTCCGCGCAAATGACCAAGTCACCCAATAAAGGCATAGTCGAGTCAGTTTCATGAGGTTCATCAAACGGAAAAGAAAGTATATTCGTCGGCCCATTTTTATGCCGGTAAGTGGAATTCAAGTGTGTCATTTCTTTTATTCCTACTAAACGAATAGTTAATTCAGCGCTGGGCATGCGGCCAAGTAACGCAGAAATAGCCCATTTTTTTAATTGTGCCGAAGCGGGGGCATTCACTTTGCGAACCGCTCGTTGCACTAACACTTGATAATCTGCTTTATTTTTTTGGGTTTTGGTTGTTATGGGATTCATAGGCTTCAACAATACTTTGAACTAAGGGATGGCGCACCACATCGCTAGGACGGAAAGTCGAAAAACTAATTCCTTTAACGTCTTTTAAAACTTCAGTGGCATGGATTAAACCGGAATCGCGATGATTGCTTAAATCAATTTGCGTGACATCACCTGTGATGACGGCGCGAGAATTAAAACCAATTCGCGTCAAAAACATTTTCATTTGTTCCGTTGTTGTATTTTGGCCTTCATCTAAAATGATAAAAGAATCATTCAGCGAGCGGCCACGCATATAAGCAAGCGGAACTAATTCGATAATACCGCGTTCGATTAATTGTCCGACTTGTTCAAAGCCAAGCATTTCGTACAAGGCATCATAAAGCGGTTGTAAATAAGGATGAACTTTTTGTGCTAAGTCGCCGGGTAAAAATCCAAGTCTTTCGCCTGCTTCGACAATAGGGCGAACCAGTACAATGCGGCTGACTCGAGCCGTTTCTAAAGCATGCACGGCGCACGCCACAGCAAGGTAGGTTTTACCTGTGCCGGCAGGCCCAATGCCAAAATTTATGTCATTTTCCGCAATATTTTTTAAATATTGGACTTGGTTTTCACCTCTGGCAATAATGATGGAACGCTTAGTGCGTATTTCCATAGAGTTACCCTGATGATTGGATTTATTTTTTTGGCTTTGTAGGTGCAGATGGATTTGCCTTAAGGCGAGTAATGGGCCTTTGGAAGTAGTTTCATAGAGTTCAGTCAAGGTATTAGCTGCTTGTGCGACTTTTTCCGGCGCGCCACTAATTGAAAACGTGTAACCACGTTGTTTTATATTAATATCTAGGCTTTTTTCAATAAGATGCAGGTTCTCATCACATCGACCGCACAGGTTAAGTAGGCGTTTATTGTCTTCCGGGGTTAGAACTAAAGTCTCTGAATAGTGTGTAGTTTCCAAGGGTTTTCAATGTCTCCTATAGGTAACTGTCTTACCTTTAAGTATAGCGTAAACCTCCGCTCAATACCATGGTAGGTTGGGCACATGTGCCCAACCTACATTAATTCAGCGCGCAAAGAATAAGTATTGGCATCGGTGATTTTGACAGGGATGAGTTGACCGGTTAATTCGCTTGGTCCCACGAAATTAACCACACGGTTGTTCTCAGTTCGCCCCGACAATCGATTCGGATTTTTCCGCGAAGGACCAGTCACAATAATATTTTGTATCGTCCCCACCATCGCTTCACTATACGCTCGCGTATTCGCCATAATCCGATTCTGCAAAACCGCCAACCGCTGCTTCTTCACATCCATCGACACATCATCCGGCAACTGCGCCGCCGGTGTTCCCGGGCGCGGGCTGTAAATAAAACTAAACGAATTATCAAAACCCATTTCATGAATCAAATTCATCGTATCTTCAAAATCCGCTTCCGTTTCACCTGGGAATCCAATAATAAAATCCGACGTCAACGCAATATCCGGACGCACTTTCTTTAAACGACGGATTTTAGATTTATATTCCAACGCCGTATACCCACGCTTCATCGCTGCTAAAATGCGATCCGATCCACTCTGCACAGGTAAATGTAAATGATTCGCCAACTTCGGCACTTCAGCATACGCTTGAATTAAACTAGTAGAAAAAGCGACAGGATGCGACGTCGTAAAACGTATTCGCAGGATTTCATCAATCGCCGCCATATACTGAATCAATTGCGCAAGATCCGCCGTCGCACCATCATGCATCATGCCGCGATAATCATTCACGTTTTGTCCCAATAAATGAATTTCACGCGCTCCCTTTGCACCGAGTTGAACAATCTCAGTTAAGACAGCATCTAAGGGGCGGCTAATTTCTTCACCACGAGTATAAGGAACTACACAAAAGCTACAATACTTACTACAACCTTCCATAATAGAAACCAACGCAACCGGCCCTTCAGTACGCGGCGCAGGCATGTTGTCGAATTTTTCAATTTCCGGAAAACTAATATCAACTAACGATTTCTTTTTCGCCTGCACTTCAGTCAGCATGTCACCAATACGGTGTAAAGTTTGCGGCCCAAAAATCATATCCACATACGGCGCACGTTTTAAAATAGCTTCGCCTTCTTGACTGGCAACACAACCGCCAACGCCGATCATGACGTGCGGTTTTTTGAGTTTCAACTCGCGAAAACGACCTAAATCAGAAAAAACTTTTTCCTGAGCCTTTTCACGGATTGAGCAGGTATTCATTAGCAGTACATCAGCTTCATCAGCTTTGTCAGTTAGTTCTAATTGATGCGATGCTTTGAGTACGTCCGCCATTTTTGATGAATCATATTCATTCATCTGGCAGCCATAAGTTAGGATAAACAGCTTTTTCATTACAACCCTCATTAATTGAGGCGGTATGATATTCGATCAAGCCTTGTATTTCCAGGGCTGACAGCTACAATACGATTTTTCCAAACGATGACTTAAAATGAACCATGAACTCGAACAACGCGTAGAAGAGCTCGGCATTAACAATATAAAACGCCATATTTTCCTCTGCTGCGACCAAACCAAAGCCAAATGCTGTGATTATGAACAGGGCATGATAGCGTGGGAATACTTAAAAAACCGCTTATCCGAATTGAATCTAAGCGATCAAGGCGAAATTTATCGCTCTAAAGTCAATTGCTTGCGAATCTGTAAACAAGGGCCTATCGCCGTCGTTTATCCAGAAGGCGTGTGGTATCATTCTTGTTCACCTGCGGTACTAGAGCAAATTATCCAAGAACATTTAATCGGCGGCCAACCCGTCGAAGCCTATAAGATCAAATAACCATGTCGAGAACGAGACTATATCAAGCCATCCCGCTGCAAACGGGCATCACAGTGGAGCTAGATGAGCAGGCCACCCATCACTTAGCCCGTGTGTTGCGTGCGCAAGCTGGTGAGTCTCTGGTCGTTTTCAATGGTGAAGGCGGTGAATACACGGCTTCCATTCTTCATGTGGATAAGAAAAAAGTCACAGTCCAGATAGAAAACTTTATCGATCGCGATGTGGAGTCCCCTTTATCCCTTTGTCTTGCTCAAGGCATTTCCAGAGGCGAAAAAATGGATTACACCATCCAAAAAGCCGTCGAGTTGGGCGTGACTGAAATTGTTCCAATTTTGACAGAGCGTTGTACGGTAAAGCTTGATGCGGAAAGAAAAGTAAAAAAAGCAGAACATTGGCAATCTATTATGATCAATGCTTGCGAACAATCCGGACGCACAAAAATTCCACACCTGCTACCACCAATTGAATTTAACCGCTGGTTACCAACAACAAAAAATGCACAAGGTTTTGTCTTAGCCCCCACGGCGACCATGCCTTTAGAAAAAATTAACTTGAAAAAAGAGAGCAAAGTGGTTTTACTCATCGGCCCCGAGGGTGGGCTGTCGGCAGGTGAGCTACAACAAGCCAGTATGGCCGGTTTTTTACCACTTAATTTAGGGCCGCGAATCTTAAGAACAGAAACCGCTGCTGTTGCTGCGCTCACTGCGCTACAGTGTTACTTTGGTGATTTAAGCGGCAAAGTGCTGTAAAAATAGAAAGTTTGTGGGCATATAAAAAACAGCTTTTGGTTTTGTGTTACTTTCTAGTATAATGCCCAGTTCTTGTTTGGGGGTCGTGTGGCTGATGAAGCTGAATGCAGAGAGTCCATTCCATCAGCAAGTTTTAAATTCGAAAAAAAGCCTGATTAAGTTCAGAATATTTAAATTATAAATCAAGGAAGAAAATTCCATGAATAATCATCCAGAAAATAACTCAGTTGAATCCGGTGAAATCGTTACCTTAAAAAGTAATGTTACCGAAATCATGAAGCATTACTTTGCTAATCTCAAAGGCGAAGAGCCACGTAACGTGTATGACTTCTTCCTTGATGAAATCGAAGAACCTTTGTTGTCGGTTGTTATGAAGCAAGTACGCGGCAACCAATCTGAAGCGGCTCGCATGTTAGGTATCTCCCGCGGAACCTTGCGCAGCCTATTGAAAAAGTTTGGCATGTTGTAAGACTCAGTCATTGCGAGCGCGACACATTGTCATTCCCGCGCAGGCGGGAATCCATTCTGCCGTTGGCACAAGCCTTGCCCGAGCCGACTTAACCATGGATCCCCGCCTACGCGGGGATGACAATGTTAATGCCTGAATTGCCACACTCGCGCCCGCAATGACCGTTTTTTAAATTAAGTTGCCCCCACCGAACCCTTCTTGTTACCATCGTGTAAACTCATTCTAATTAAAACTGGATTTTATGCGCGATACGCTAACGGATTACCAGCAAGTCATTCATGAACTCTCCGAGCGCATCGTTGCCGCCCAAAAGCCTATCCGTATTCTTGATGCCATCAAATGGAACAGCAAAGTCCGCCAGCAATTTTTCAAAGATAAATGTAAAAAATTACCCATGGTCGACACGGCGTATTATCTTGAAAATAACCCATTACAATTTGATCCCTTAAAAAAAATCGAAGAATTCCATGAAATCGACCGCAGTATTCGGCGCAAATTAGGCCAATACAGCGGCGTTGGCAGTATTATGCAGCGCATGTGCCGAGAATATTCTCGCGTAGTTGAAATGTTATTGGGGCGTGGCACGCCTAAGTTTACTGAAGTTTCCCAAGAATTATACGGTAGTTCGGAAGACGCTTTTCATATCGGCGCTCCTACTTTAAAAGATTTGGCGACATTGGTATCAAGCACCTTGGCAGGATTGAAAGGGCAGGTCACCACTGAAGCTGATGTGAAATCATTTACCAGCGAACAAACTGTCGCCATCTTAAGCGAACGCTTAGGCAATTATTTTCACGATCGAAATAACCTTCGAGTGGAGTTAAGCGATGGTATTTTAGCGGATGCTTCGGCCGGTGCTGAACGAATTAAAATTCACGAAGGCTTAAAATTTAGTGAACGTGAAATCCGTATTTTTGAAATTCACGAAGGTTGGGTGCATCTTGGCACAACATTAAATGGTCTTTCTCAGCCTGTTTGCACATTTTTAAGTAAAGGGCCGCCTTCTTCTACGATTACTCAGGAAGGATTGGGCATTATTACTGAAGTATTTACTTTTTCTTCCTATCCCGGCCGGGTAGAGCGGCTGACGAACCGGATTACAGCGGTTAATTTAGCGGAAGATGGTGCGGATTTTCTCGATGTCTTTAATTTTTACCGCGAACAAGGTTTGGATGAGGATGATAGTTATCAGCATGCAACCCGTGTGTTCAGGGGTAGTACGCCAGACGGTGGGCCGTTTACGAAGGATTTGTCTTATAGTAAAGGGTTTATTTTGATCTATAACTATATTCGGTTGGCGG
>Ga0207044_1061_pt1 | contig 19120 bp, 17 predicted proteins | sample Alteio_BWMinCont_68_FD_153300 | JGI IMG/M metagenome (GOLD analysis project Ga0207044, IMG submission 153300) | Enriched cells from forest soil in Barre Woods Harvard Forest LTER site, Petersham, Massachusetts, United States -... | ecosystem: Environmental > Terrestrial > Soil > Temperate forest >... | reverse complement strand
GAAGCAAAACGCGGAAGTCGCGCGACTACGGCGGCAGCAACAGCTAGAGCTGTTTCAAACGATCCACCAACTGAAGGCCTCCGGCATGCGGGTGATCGAAATCGCAAATCATCTGCGCCTCAACCGTCGGCGCATTGATCGATGGCTGCGCCTTGACGCGCTGCCGGAACGCAACCGGATGGAGCCGCGACCAGGAATGGTTGAGTCGTTTCGAAATTACTTACAACAACGCTGGGACACGGGTTGCCGGCATGGCCGAACGCTATTCGCCGAGATACGAGCAGTCGGCTACGTTGGTGCCTTCTCTCAGCTCGCACAGTTCCTTTCACCTTGGCGTCAGCCGCCACCTTTAGAGTCAACGCCTGGGTTCGCAGAAGCAACGCCACACGAGGAAACACCAAGACCGCCAGCGGCAAGACAAATTTCACCTCAAGTAGCGGCTGCGCTGTTGAGCAAATTCCGTACAGATTTGACTCCCAAACAAGAGGAAATCGTCGATACTTTCAAGCAGCAGTGTCCCGACTTCGCGGTGATGAGGAAATTGGTGTTGAGCTTTCGCACTGTCCTTCGTTTGGGCAAGCTGGTGGGCTCCATTCGTGGTTGGAGCGAGCGCAAGACTCGGGCATTCACGCTATTACGCGCTTCGTTCGGACCTTGAAACAAGACCTCGGTGCCGTAGAAGCGGCGGTTACTGAACCGTGGAGTAATGGACCGGTCGAGGGACACATTAACCGTCTCAAAACGCTCAAGCGGCAGATGTACGGACGCGCAGGTGTCGAGTTGCTCCGCGCTCGCTTGCTGCCCGATACGTTCTTAATACCCCAAGCTTTGCACCAAACTTGAGCCAGAGCCAGTGAGGCCATCGTTTTCCGGGATGTAGCTGCAGGAAAGTGACCGTCCTGCTGAAAATCCGGGATTCAAGTGCAGCGCGACAGCTACCAAGCAGTGGGCAACCAGAAGGCTCTGGAACTGCTAATGCGCATCTCGCCCGTGGCTTGGCAACACATCCACTTCCTGGGACATTATGCATTTCGGGACAAGCAGCACCCAATCGACCTGGAGCTGTCCTGGCTTGCGTGAATCTTCTGTAGCGCGTTGATTCTGGGTGGTGGGAACATCCAACATTTGTTCTCATCAAGAAGTTTCTCCGCCATAAAACCGGCGGAGTGCGCTTGAGATTCTCCGCCAACGGTGTCAGGTGATCGGAGAGAAAGGGCGCGCGCTCCTCGATTTCCTCGCCGGGTGAATCTCCCTCATACGCCACTACTCCGTTCTTAGTGCCCGCATCGGGTCGATGGATGCCGCCCGGTGCGCTGGGATGAATCCAGCAATCGTGGCACAGATTCCAAGGATCAGCGTCGAGCCAACAAATGCAAAAGGTGCGAAGCCGCTCACACCATACAGAAAGCTGGTCATCAAGTGGCCAGCGTACAGCGCGGCTGGAACGCCTAGGCAAAGTCCGGCCAGAATCTGGCCAAGTGCGCCTCGCAGCACCAGTGAGAGTACACTCCATCGAGTTGCCCCAAGCGCCATACGAATTCCAACCTCGCTCGTGCGCCGCGCCACGAAGTACGACATCACGCCATAGAGCCCTACCGACGCTAGGATAAGCGCGAGGATTCCAAACAGGCTGGTGAGGCGCGCAATCAGGCGGTCCTGACGGAAGTTGTCAGCCACTTGGGAATCGTATGACACAAAATGGAACACGGTGAGATTGGAATCTATGTCGGCCAAGGTTCGGCGGACCATGGCCTCAGCGTCCTGCTGCGGGCGAGTGAACTGGATGATGATGGAGCCGACGAACATGGAGCTCTTTTCGGATGAGATCGCTTCGGGGTCGGTGTAGCCTGCGTATCGTTGGGCGAGTGGTCGCAGAAATAGCGGAGTTACTTCACCTCGGGGGTCGGTGAAATCGGCGAAGACCCCGGCAATCTCGAAAGCGCCGGAGTTTTTCGGCGACACAATGCCGAAATGTTTGCCGATGGGGTTCTGATTGGGAAAGAAATGCTGAGCAAAGGATTGATTGACAAGAACCACAGGTGTTGAGGTCTGGGTGTCCTGCGCAGAAAAGTTGCGCCCCAGCAAAATGGGCACGCCGACTGAGTCGAGAAACTTTGTACTCACGCGGACCCAGCTCGAGAAGCATTTGTCATTTGGGCCGGGCGCGGGATGGCCCTGTTGGATCACGCAGGTTCCCCAAATGCTACCGTCGAGCGGTGTGTAGCGGGCAAGACTGACGTTGGCTGCGGCGGGCAGTGCGGAGAGGCGGTCTTCAATTTGATGATAGAGTTCGGGAAGTCGATCGACCGTGTATCCAGCACCCTGCGGATCGAACTGCACCACATAACGATTGGCGGTGGCGACGCCGAACTTCTGATGCTCCAGTCGGGCCAGCGATTCGGTCATAAGGAGGGCTCCTGCCAGCAGGACGACCGACATTGCCACTTGCAGGACGACCAGCGCTCTTTGAGGCAGCGATGAGCTATCGCCGGTGGAGCGGTTTGCGCCGCGCATAGCTTCGGCCGGCTTTGCCTGTGACGACAGCCAAGCAGGAGCGGTGCCGAAGGTCACGCCAGTGAGTAACGAAACCAGAAACGCAAATCCCAACACCGCGAGCGATGGGCTGGTCTGGACAGGCATGTTGCGGGCGTCTGGAAACGCGAGGATCAGGATCATGCGTGACAAACCGTAGGCAACAGCCAATCCGGCAATTCCACCGATCATGCTAAGCAGCACGCTCTCGGTAAGAATCTGGCGGATGATCCTCCTCCGTGCCGCGCCTAGCGCCATGCGCACTGCCACCTCCGCGCGCCGCGTGGTACTGCGGGCCAACAACAGGTTGGCGATGTTGGCGCAGGCAATGAGCAGCACCACGCTGGAAAGAATCATGAGCATGCGCAGGCCCTTGCCAGCATACTGCTGCAACTTCTGGATGCCGCCGCCGCCGGGAGCGAGGACGACATGCTGCCTGGGTATCAAGGCAGCACGGCCATGGGCGTTAAAAGCTGGTCGTGGAGCCATCCATTGCCGCAAGGCTCCTGAGAGCTTCGTTTGCAGAGATAAAATGTTGGTCTCCGAGCGCACCCTGCCGAGGAGGTAGAGCCATGCGGTATCTTCTTCGCCCTGAATTTCGAGGGAAGAGCCGGCTCCTTCGATCATGGGCTCATTGGCCAGAGGCACCCAGAAGTCTGGAGGCCGCGAGACCACACGATCGCCGTAGAACCCCGGCGGTGCAATACCCGTCACCGTGAACGGGTGCGTCTGTACATAGATCGTGGAGCCCACCATGCCAGGCTCACCGACAAAATCCGCCTTCCACGTCTGGTAGCTCAAGACGAGGGCGGGGGCGGCTCCAGGTTTGTCGTCGCTGTCTAGAAGGGGCCGGCCGGCATACACGCCCACGCCAAGTGTTGTGAAGTAGTTTCCCGAAACATATTCGGCTCTCAGAGGCTTGGCCGTCGACGACCCGCTGCGCACACTGAAGCTTGATCCGCCAGCCTGCATCGCCGCCAACTGCTCAAACTCCGGCGCGGACTGCTTGAGATGGAGGTAAAGATCGTACGGGAAAAGATCGAAGTCCCCGTTGTCGTTTTCAAACCCATCGTAGTAGCAGCAATCATTCAAATCTCCAATACGATAGAGGCGCGAAGGGTCGGCCACCGGGAGCGAGCGCAGAAGAATCGCATGAACGAGCGTGAAGATCGCGGTGTTGGCACCAATGCCGAACGCCAGCGTAAGCACTGCAGTCAGCGTAAAGCCGGGTGACTTGCGCAATTGGCGCAGCGCATAGCGGACGTCCTGAACTAGAACCCCGGGAGACAAGAATGTTCTTGTTTCTCTTTGGCGCTCCCGCAAGACTGTCAGGTTGCCAAATTGACGACGTGCCGCGACCGCAGCATCTTCGGGAGGCATTCCTTGGTCAACAAATCGGTTCCAAAGCAGTTGCAGGTGCGTCCGCAATTCATCTTCGAATTCGCAATCCGCCACTTTCTGACCAAAGAACCCGCGAACTCGCGACACAAGCTGAAGAAACCAGGAAACCATGGCTATTTCTGACCCTCCAGGCGCAGGACGCGGCCGATTACGCCAGCAATTCGTTCCCAATTCTCAGTCTCAACGGCCAGTTGCTTCAGCCCTTGCTTGGTGGATCGAGTAGAACCGGGCCCTGCGGTTGTTCTCCGAAACACCCCAGCTGGAGCGGATCCAGCCCCGCTGCTGAAGCCGCAGCAGGGAGGTGTATACGGTGCCCTCGTTCAAACTCAGTACATCCTCGCTCACCTGCTCAATGCGGCGCGCGATCCCGAACCCATGCTGCGGGCCCAACGCATGAAGGGTCTTCAGAATCATCAGGTCGAGCGTGCCTTGCAATTCCTCCGACTTGTCAGTGCTCACAGCCGCTCCTTTGGTCATTGCAAAGAAGGTAGCACGGCTCCTTTTGAATGTCCATAGGAAATACTAATCCAAGTCGTCAAATGCCGACGCTCCCGACCGATTGCCCCTGATGACAGCAACGTTAATGTTGGGTTTAGGCCGTGTTGGATCAATTCCGCCGGTTTGGGCTTGCAACCCCTCTTCGCTTTGGCGGACTTATTCTCGGACGTTGCGCCTCCGATTTCACGGCAGCTGGAGTGGGTCTAAGATCACTCATATGCAAGGCTGTCAGCCGATAGCATGGCGCAGCTGATTATTTGCTGCTTGGTGCCGAAACTACATGCTCCGCTCCAGCCCAACGCAGAGCTTCCTGACGGTTGGCAAACGCGCGCATCTGAACAATCCTGCCATCACGAATGGTATAGACGTCTGCAAGATCGATGTCGTGCCAATCGCGGCTGCCCTGGGGCCGAATGTGCGCATGAACAAACACCACAATGCGATTGCCGGCAGAGATAAACTGCACCGGCTCACTCGTTCCTTCGGCCAGGGAGGCGCGAGACTGGCTCAGGTAGCGTCTTGCTCCTTCGCGGCCATGGTAGGTCCCGCCTTCAGGAAACTCCGTTGGCTCGCTCCACTCGATATGTTCATCAAGCGGAACCACAGCCGCGTCGATATCTCCGCGATTGAACGCAGCGTACGCCCCACGAAGAGCGGTGATTGCCCGTTCCAACTCTTGGGTGTGGCTTTCATCGTATACCTGTTTTCCCGCCCGGTCGCATCCGCTCAGACTCAGGCAGGCAGCAACACAAACCATGGAGATTAGGAATTGGTTCATAATTTGACAACCGTCCTTCAGACCAATCTCAAATGTCAAATGAACAGCGCCGAGGGCAGGAAGAATAGCGGAATGCGTCGGTGAATACGTCCACGATCACAAACCGCCAATCTCCCCTACGAAGTTATCGATCCTCATTTCCGTGATTACCAATTGTGAGATGACGGTCTATGGGTTGGTCTCGCGGAAGCAAGGCCGAATCGCTCTTGGTCAAGGTGTCTTGGTGGGCACTCTCAATAGACCGTTTGAGGACTCCGATTGTAGTTCTCCAGTAAGACTGCCAGTGTTCGAATGCCGATTCTGCGGGAGGATTGGAAGTGCAGACGGTCAACCACGTTGAGGTTTCTTCCGTTCGCTCCAGCCGAAACTCGATCATTGTGTGGTTCTCGGACCTGTCAGGCAATCCGGATATAGAACTCAGATAGGTGACCGAGCCTTGCTCTCCAAGGTGCCCACGTCGGCGCACGTCCTGTCTATTGGATTCTTCGCTCGCTGACTAGAAGCTTGCGAGCAGCCGATCTCGGACTGTATTGAGAATCCTTTGCCGGACGCCCTGCTGCCCAGGATTAAGATGCGTATACGCATCAACTCGGGCCATATGCGAGTGAACGGAGTGAGAGACGTGTGCGCTTGGTGTCTCGCTTGCTGATTGTCGACAGCTGGCGGGATCGAAATGTAAACCGAGCTTTGTTGCCGAGCACCAATGTAAAACATGAGGGTTGGCGTTTTTCTTCGCTGAACCCGATCGGAAATGCGTTAGCCTCTTTGCCCTTTGCGCATACGACAGCGATGGGTGCCGACTGTGCCGGTAGCAGCGCCCGGATATTGGGCATGGTGACAAATTGGGGCATACGCCAGAGTTACACGCCAGCTTGACACAATTTGCGTCCGACTGAGGTCAGTTATTCCCTTTCTTGAGGTACCCTGCGAAAGGTCAGGAGTCTAAATGGACACTCTGAGGGGATTGATATGACGGCAGCATGATGCAGGCCGGGTACAAATGTAGCGGTGCACAAAGGACTCGTCTGCTACTCGTCAGCGGACTCGTAGCAGGCGCGGGAGGGCGTGCAGCGGGACAGGTGGACGTAGTGCTCGTCCGGGCCCGCCGTGGCCATGGTGCGCAGGCACCAGTAGGTCGAGGTGGTATCGACCCCGGGGAGCCATGACTCGGCATTCTGCGGTGTAGTGCCATAGGGGTTCTTGGTGCGGAGGCATTGACAGGGTTGCGGACTTTCGGAGGCGCTCATGCGAGTTTCCTTTCTGCGGCTGTCGCTTGTGCAGCACACGGGAATTCGGTTAACCGGCGGCGCTTGGGTCGCGGTCCATTTGTCCGGCGGCAAGCAATATAGTGCGATAAATGGCGACCGGGAAAAGCTGCACCTTGTAGGCATTCATTGACAGCGGCATGGCACCCGTCATGGAGGCTTGTCCGGCGGCACGTGCGGTTTCCGGGGTAATGGGTTTGCCGGCGAGCGCGGCTTCAGCTTCGCGGGAGCGGCGAACTACGGGTGATGCCGCGCCCATGGCGACGACGGCGCGGCGGCACAAGCTTCCATCCATTTCAAGCAAAATGCCAGCATCGGCATTGGCCCAGTCGTGGCTCTCCTTTTCACCGTACTTCTGGTAGGCAGAACGAGTGCCAGGCGCGGGTTTGGGGATGTGAATGGAGGTGAGCAACTCATCCGCTGCCATGACATGGAAGCGATGGGGGTTGGCATCAGGGTGGAGATAGAAGTCGCGGATCGCAACGGTTCGCTTGCCTTTCGCGGTGGAGGTTAGCTCAACGCTGGCGTCGAGGGCCAGAAGAGCTACCGCACCCGAGGAGGGTGCGACGGAAGGACAGCCGCCGTAATCCATGATGGCGTGGTACTGGTTGAGACCGGAGAAGGCGAAGCAAATCTCCTTGCCTTTGCGCAGGCACTGGAAGTCGGGGGAGCGGTAGTACCAGCACTGTAACTGCTGCAGCAGATTGCCGCCCAGCGTCGCCATGTTGCGGATGTGAGGTGTGGCAGCTTGTCCGCAGGCGTCAGAGAGCACGGTGTACTGCGAGCGGACGCCAGGGTCGTCTGCGACTTCGGCAAGGGTGGTGAGAGCGCCGATGGTCAGGCCCTCCGGCGTGGATTGAATGCCGCGCAATTCCGAAATGTTGCGGATGTTGATAAGACGCGTGGGAGTATCGGTACCGTTCTTCATCCGGTCAAGGAGATCGACGCCACCCGCCTTGACAACGGCGCCGTCCTTGAGCTGTGAAAGCGCGGCCTCGACGGTGGAGCAATCTGCCAGAGCGAAGGAATTCATAGGGACTCCATCGAGGGTTGGGGCTGGTTGAGGGCCGCGAGGACGATCGCGGGCGTCATGGGCAATTGGCGGATGCGGACCCCCGTGGCGTTGTAGACGGCGTTGCCAATAGCAGCTCCAGCAGAGATGATGCCCGCAGCTTCGCCGATACCAGAGGCATCCGTGGAGCTTTGACCGATGTAGGACTCGGTAAGCTGGACCTCGATCTGGGGTATTTCATACGAACCGGCGATCTTGTACTTGTCGAGATTGGCGTTGACCATGAGTCCGTAGTTGGGGTCAAGGAGGCGGTGCTCAAAGAGGGTGTAGGAGATGCCCTGAATGACGCCGCCATTGATCTGGCTGATGACTTGAGCCGGGTTGATGGGGCGCCCGCAATCATGGACCGCTAAAACGCGTTTCACGTGAATGCGACCGGTCTCTGTATCGACGGCAACTTCGGCGATATCGACACCACCATAGGTGTCGTATTTGCCAGGGTTATAGTCGGGGATGCGTTTGGCCTGAGCAGAAACCTCATCAGTATTCATCTTTCCGGCCGCGATGCGGAAGGGGATGGGCTGGAATTTGTCGGAGGTACTTCGCACCATGCCGCCGGCAAGGGTGAGATCAGCGGGCGTTGCATGCAGGGCCGGAGCGACACTGGCGAGGAATTTCTGTGCGGCTTGCCAGGCTGCGTCGCGCACAGCGGGCGTGAGAGAAGCGGTAGTGACGCTGCCGCCGGAGTTGGGACCGACCGGGTAATTCGTGTCGCCGATTTTAACCGAGACCTTGGCGGGCGGCACACCGAATTGTTCGGCGAGAATCTGTGCGAGAACGGTCTTGATACCGCTGCCGATGTCCTGTACGGCGGAGAGGACTTCAACGGATCCGTCCTTATGAACGCGCACCTCCGCTGCTGCGTCCATGGTCAGGTGGCGGTACCAAACCGATTGAGAGAGACCGATGCCGCGCTTGATGGGGCCGGGATCGGCATTGGGCCGGGGGTTGCGGGACTTCCAGAGAGCACTTTCGCGGACGATCTGACGCTGCACTCGTCTGACAGGATTTTCGTCGATGCGGTCGCGGAGGTCCAGAAGGTCCATGTTGAGGCGAGCAGCGAGTTCGTCGATCGACTGCTCAAGAGCGAAAGCCCCCTGAGGATGGCCGGGGGCGCGGAATGCGGCAGCAGGTCCGGCGTTGATGAAGACGTCGTTTTCCTCGGTATGCAGTGATGCCCATTTGTAAAGGTTCGCGGCGGGACCGGAACAGCCGGCCCCGGTGCCGCAGCCGGCAGTTCCGAAGCTGATGAGCTGAATGGCGGTGATGGTGCCATCCTTCTTTGCGCCGATGCGGAGCCTCTGATCGGAGCTGGGGCGATTGCCGACGGAGAGATGCTCTTCCTGGCGGTCGAGCATTAGGCGAACCGGGGCTCCGGTTTTGCGGGAAAGCGTGGCCGCGACGACTCCTGGATTGCCGGCGCCGAACTTTGCGCCGAAACCGCCCCCCATGAATTCTGTGATGACTCTCACTTGCGATTTGGGGAGGTGGAAGTAGCCTGCAAACTCGTCGCGGACGCTGGCTGTTCCCTGGGTTGAGGAATAGACGGTGAGCTGCTCGGGCTTCCAGTCAGCCACCACTCCGTGCGTTTCAAGGGCGGAGTGGGTCTGTACCTGGGTGATGTACCGCGCATCCACAATCACGTCAGCATCTTTGAACCCCTGCTCGGCATCGCCCTTCTTGTGCACCGCGGGGCCGTGGATGTTGCCGGTCTGGGGAATGCCGCCTTCGCTTCCGCCGCCGCCCGCAGTTCCGGCCTCATCGGCCGCACCGGGAAATACCAATGGCGCATTAGGTTCGCGAGCCAAATTCGCGTCTACCACAAAGGGCAGCGCCTCGTACTTCACCTTGACCTTGGCGGCGGCTTCCTCGGCCGCCTGAGGCGTGGTAGCGGCCACCGCGGCGACAGGCTGCCCTGCGAAGCGGACGATCGGATATTTCGTGCTTTCGAGGGCAGGATCGCGCAGCACGGCAGCGCCGAGCAGCGACTCGATCACGTGCACCCCCTTCACTCCGGGATGACTCTCTGCGGCCGAAGTGTCGATGGAAAGAACTCTTGCATGCGGAATCGAGGCATTGACGAAGCGGGCGTAAAGCATGCCGGGCAACTGCACGTCGGCGGTATAACGGGCGCGGCCAGTCACTTTGGCATGGCCATCCCATCGTTCGGGCGATTTGCCGATGTAATCGAGGTCCTTATTGACGGGCAGAACGGGCGGCTCGGTGGCGGGAACTGTCCGCTGCTCATCGTGTAGGGTGTAGCCTGGAACGCCGATCGGCATGCTGACGGTCTTGGTCGCGGCGCCGGAGGAATCAGTCGCTGCGATGAGGATGGCATCAGCAACGGAATGCGTGGTGGCGGTCGCCATGAGGTTCTCTCCTAAGCCTTGCTTGCGGGCTGAGTGGCCGCGTCGAGCGTGGCCGCAAAGACTTTAGGGTAAGTGCCGCATCGGCAGAGATTGCCGGAAACGGCATAGCGCACATCGGCTTCGGTGGGATGAGGATTCTTCTCCAGCAGTGACACACAACTCATGACCATGCCTGGAGTGCAGAAACCGCACTGCATGGCGTCGTGTCGGACGAAGGCAGCTTGCACCGGGTGTATCTGCTCATTGGCGGAAATACCTTCGATGGTGGTGATCTGATGGCCGACCGTATCGAGGGCAAGCGTCATGCAGCTATTCACGGGCATTCTGTCGAGCAAGACTGTGCAACTAGAACAAACGCCACGATCACAGCTTATTTTGGTGCCTGTCATGTTGAGCTGGATACGCAAGGCGTCGGCCAGAGTGGTGCGTGGCTCAATTTGTAGAGCGTGCTCCTTGTCGTTGATGTGAAGAGTGACAGGAAAAGGCTCAGGGCCGAATTCCTTCACGCCTTTGGGGGTGGAAGCCACCGCTTCGCGGGAAAGTCCTTGAACGCCTGAGAGCAGGGCAGTTCCTGCGGCGGTGATTCCCGCGCCTTTGAGAAAGCCGCGACGGCTGATGCCGGGAGGTGTTGTAGCGGTTGACGTAGCCTCTGGCGGCTCTTTCGGCGATCGCTGGGGGTCTGACATGTTTTCCTCCTTTGCCTTGCGGAGCAGGGGAAACAGAGTTTCCGATGCCGCCGCACGAACAGGCGGTATGACCTGGAAAATGAAGACGTACCCGCGCCTGGCTTGGGAAGGGCTTGCAAAACGTGCAAACAAGAGCTACAGGGAATTCGATACCCCGTCGGTTACAACGCGACACTTGGGGAGCCGCAAAACAGACCACTAGTATAGGCGAGTTCGTGGGAGCATGTGGAGGAGATTCTCATCTGTCGATGATCATTCCACCTAGGTGAAGGGATACCCACCCCAAGAGGGCCATTCTGAGCATCAGATTGGGACGAACCTCGGCTAATTACGCTGCCTAAATGTTGTAAATCGTTTGCCGAGTCACACCGAATTCCCGAGCAAGGGCGGACTTGTTTTCGCCGGCCGCTGCCCGGTCACGGATCGCTTGTACTTGAGCCGCAAGCATGGTGGACTTCCGCCCGGTATACTTGCCTGCCTGCCTTGCGTTGGCGATCCCTTCCAACTGGCGCTCGCGGATCATTGGCCCTCTCGAACTCAGCTACGCCACCCATGATAGTCAGCATCAACCGGCTCATAGCGGAGTCATCGCCTGTGAACGTGAGCCCCTCTTTAACGAACTCCACAACAACGCTGCGCTTGTTCAAAGTCTCGACAGGGTGGAGCAGATCGGTGATGTTGCGTGCCAAGCGATCCATCGAATCAGCAATGTTGGGAATACCCCTTCTTGAGGTGTCCCCAAGTGCGGCGCGACAGTGTGGATATCCGTCCCCATTCCTCTTCTTACAGTCGTCTTCCTGGTGATGAAGTACCGGGAAGGGAAGCGTTGGGAGTCCTATGAGCGCGACGAACATGTGAGGTCAGCACAGACGAGAGCGCTCAGGCTTCGGAGCTTTCAGACAACGAACTGTACCAGCCGCGGCCAGTCCCCGGACTGACGTCCGGGCCGGTCAACCATACGAGAAGGAGATAACGCAGCTGTACGAGGCCCGAGAGCAGGAACGCGAGGCCAGGCGATTGCAGAGTTCTCTTTCTCCCCAACGGGCCCCGAGGTTATCGAATCTGTCTCTTGAACGATTCCGCACCTCCACCAAGTACCAGGACCGGCCCGCCGCAGCGGACATAGCGTTCTGTGTCGCCGCTTATGCCAATGGCATGATCGAGGAGCGTATCGAACGCGCCCTTGAAGACGACTATCTGTCCCGCGATCCCAGCGCTTCAAAGCGAGCTGCCTACATCCGGAGAACGATGGAGAAGGCGAGGAGATGGGCCGAGCGATAACACCCTTGCTTCGACTCGCCTTTGTCGTTCATCCTTCCAGCGCGTGAGTGACGCTTCTAGTTTCTGAGCTGGCTTTTGCTACTCGCGCCATGAGGGAAAGCCGTTGAACAGGGCGGCTCCCTTCCGGTTTGCCTTTCTTGTCTGCGTTCAGCGTGCCGCGCTCAAAGCACCCCCGCCCTTCGGACGCGCGCTCTCCTTCCCAAAATCCGCTGCGCGCCTCTGTGAGGTGCGGACTCCTGCCCCACAGCAAGTTTGGGTCCCCTTCCGCAGGTTCTGTCCAGTCGCCGAGGGAGTGGGTCGCGACGGCACACCCGTTGGGCAAGCATGTACCGCAGACAGCGGACAACCCAAAAAGAAACGGAGCCAAACACCATGTTCAACAAAGTCATCCTCATCGGCCGCCTCGGACAGAACGCAGAGGCCAAAACCGCTCAGAACAGCCGCGAGTACGCCGTCCTCAACATCGCAACCCAGGAAAGCTGGAAGAACGACAAAGGCGACTACGAAACCCGCACCGAATGGCACCGCGTCTATGCCTGGAGCAATCTCTCGAAGTTTGCCAGGAATCTCCAGAAAGGACAGCTCGTGACAGTCGAAGGGACCTTGCGGTATCGCGAGGTCGAAGATGAGGTGGAGGGCACTCGGTTCAAACATCGGATCGCGGAGATCCACGCCATCAGCATGAAGCGGCTCTCGAAGATCGAGGCCGCTGACGATCCTGCCGACGGGGCCGGCGACGAGTAATTGTCGCTTCTCTGGTGGATGGCGATACCAATCCCATCCACCGATATTCAGGTGGATATGTTTTTGAAAGCGATGCCAGGCTGCGACCGATGGTTTGATCCCTATCGAGCGCGCCCGTACTGCCCGGGATGATTTCATCGGGCCGGGTTAGAGCGACAGCCAGGAGGAAGCGAGCACGCAACGCGACGGGCAGACAGGCAGCGGTAAAAGCTTTTTCCCGACTTTTGATGCGATCGATGTTTTTAGAGAAAGAAACGCCGACAGTGATCATCGCTATTGCGGCATAAAGCCGTGCCGGGCTCGGATTTCCATCTGCAGTTCTGTCCTGAGCGCGTTCCTCTTTTTAAGGCGTCTGAAGAACTCCTCAAGAACGCTCACGACAATCGCATTCACGCTGACCCCCTCTTCCTCCGCCCACTCCTTAAGAGCCATTCGAGCTTCAGCCCCGATGTGAAGAAGTTGAGGGTTCGAGAGTCGCAGGCCCGCTTTGCGGGTTTGCGTAATCTTCGCCTCTTTTCGGTTGACGTGCGCGAGAGCAAACAGTACTACTCTAGACAGATCGCCCTTGATGCGGGATTCTTCTGTCACTGCCTCGCGCAGTTCAATGGGAAGCCGGAGTGTGATTCCAGCGCGGTCTTCGGTCCATCGCTGACCCTCGCGATTGACGTTCCGGGTTCTTTTCATTTCTGCCCGGATCTCGCAAGCAGAACCGTCTCTTTTGGCTGGACTCGGGAACTGAGGTTGCCCTGGTCTATGACGATTTTGGAGACTCGTTTTCAGACTCGATTTTCTCGATAGGCGACCGGCTGACAGCCCAGGGCACCTCGGCTGTAGCCGGGAAGCAATCCTTCAAGGTTCTCGCGCCAGAAGACGTCACCATCGGCAGTACCTTACTCCCTGCGATCGTATTCGTGACGCCGGTCGGAAAATCGCGGTTCAGACACCGAGAGGACGGGCTGTTGCCGACGGCGCTGTTTCATCGTGTGTTCCTCAGCTACGCCGAACATTTCGCGATGCTGGATCCAAAATAACTCGCATCATCTCTCCTCAAGAGCCAGCGCATGTTCCGGAGACCGAAGGATGGCAGACGTGGCAGACGCTCGAGGTTCCTACCGTCAAACTTCCGCAAGGTCGGCACACCTTGCAACTCGTCATGGATAGCGGCGGCTACTACAACACGGTAGGCAATTTCAACTGGTTCTCTCTCCAGTCAGAGTCCGGAGGAAGTCGCAGGCGCGGAGCAATGTGACGACTGAATATAATCGCCGGACGTGAATCGGCGTTTCGGTACATGCGCCGATCGTGAGGGGTGCTCAGTATTCGCGCGTGATGGGTCCCGCGCCTCAATTCGAATCTACCGTTATGGCCGCAGCTTCCTTGCGGCCCTTCGCACGGCTTCTTCGCTCACTTTGCCAGTTTTCTTCCGCATTGTTCCGAGAGTGGCGAGCGGAGAAAACTCGGGGATCGGCTTTGGCAGATTCTTGTTGAGCGTGTCACTCCGTTTCTGCTGAATCTCGCCAGCTTTTGGAGTGGCTTGGTCCCTGTGACGCTTATCAAGTCCTGGTTCCTTCATTCATTCACCTCTCGACCACAGAAGTATAGCCGGCGCCTCCTGAGATAAAGGCCTGGGCGCTCAGTTCAGAAACCGCTCGGCTTTCCTCCGGATTCTCGCCAGGGCTTTCGAGACCGGGCTGTGGTTCGCGTATCCGAGTTCCGTGGCGATGTCGCCAAGCTTGGTAGTTCCGCTGCGCAGGCAGACAACTACATGGCGCTCTTTGCGGTCGAGCAGGGCGGTGAAATCTTCCCAGAGCAGATCGTCGGTATATTCGCTTGATGGCCCATGTACCGGAAGTGTGTCTTTGAGTTCGACAAACGAGACACGAACCTTCGATCGCTTTGAGTAGAGCTTTCGCTCAAAGTCCTCTCGCGCGTAGGACCAGCGTGGGGAAAAGTCGTCGCTAACGCGGTGCGACCTGACTGCGTCAATGATGTTACGCAAACGTCCGTTCTGGTCAGCTTCATCGAAAACGCTCTGCATAACCTCGGCCGCCTCCTCTTCGCCGAGCCATAGCGTCCCACCCATTCGCGGTCTCTCGATCTCTACCTCTTCGAAATCTTCCTTTTTCGCCTGCGCCAGCAATTCTCGCTGCTTGTCGGTCTCCGGCTCGACACGCTGGAAGGAACTCATTAGTCCCTCAGTGACGGTAATGGCGTAGGGAAGCCAGAAATCAAGGTTGTGTGAAAGAACAGCCAGTGGTTCGCGCTGGCTGAACGATGCGAGGCCCGATCCACTGTCGATGTACTTCCAGACATACTCGGCGAAAGCGCGGCTTAGGCGTTGGGTGAAGTCGGCCGGTAGGAGCTCCTCGGTCCACCATCCATTCATGGGCGGGCGTCGAAGAGCCGGCAGTTTGTGACGGTCGAGTAGTCGCTTCGGTAGCAGTTGGTAAAGCGGTGTATACGCGGCGTACTTGGTGGGGCTGTCAGCAAACAGGTAGACATTGGCTTCCCTGAGCCGCTCAAGCCAGCGTGTGATTTCTGGCCTTTCGTTGCGTTGGATGTGTGTGTACGCTTCTTTTCGGTATTGGCCTGCTTCCCATAGAAAGTTCCAACCGGCGAGCACTCCCGTAAGTTCTAGGCTTGAGCCTAATGACGGAGGTACAAAAACTACCTCGGGCGTGCTTGCAACCTTTGCTACCGGGACAAATTGATAGAAGAACGCGGGAGAAAGGGTGGACAGTTCGGGGAAGCGCTCCGGTTCGCGGTCTTCACCCGTTGCGTAATGGGGTTCCAGGAACTCCTGCCTATCAAAGCTTTCCATGGATCAATGGCTCCTGTACTCCTAACGACAATTGGAACACGGAATGTTCCAAGCACTCAAAAATTGTGCCGCAGGATAGGTGCGTTCTACGCAGCGGTCATCCTCCATCCCAGCATCGGCTCTGGGGCAAATAGCGAGTCCGTCTCGGATAGAGTGGTTGCTGGAGCGAATTGCAAATGGGCGTGATCGGGCTAGAGATAAAGAGTGTCAAGGAATTGTTTTCGGGTCGGCATTTCGATCGAGAGATTATCATTTTGTGCGTGCGCTGGTACCTGCGCTATAAGCTCAGCCTGCGCGACCTGGTGGAGATGATGGCCGAGCGCGGGCTGCAACTTGCCCATACGACGATCATGCGCTGGGTGCAGCGGTATGTTCCTGAGTTTGAGAAGCGCTGGGTTCGCTATATGCGCCGAAGCGGCCGGTCGTGGCGGGTGGACGAGACGTATCTGAAGGTCCGTGGCCGCTGGGTTTACCTTTATCGTGGGGTAGACCGGGATGGCAACACCGTCGATTTCCGGTTGAGCCTGAAGAGGGATGTGGCCGCCGCCAAGGCGTTCTTCCGTAAAGCGCTTCGCACCCAAGGCCGCGCTCCTGTCAGCATTACTCTGGATGGCTATGCCGCGTCGCATCGCGCCGTACGTGAAATGCCCACTGAAAATAAAGCATGGAAGCAGAGCAAACTGCGATCGTCGAAATACCTGAACAACCTGATCGAGCAGGATCATCGCGGGATCAAATTCCGGACCAGGCCCATGCTCGGCTTCAAGAACTATGATTGCGCGGCCACGACGATCGCCGGCATCGAACTGCTCCGCCGCATCGGCAAGAACCAATTCTCGCTTCGTCCCTTGCGCGTCAAAGACCAGACTGCGCCTACCATCTGGAATGCAGTGCTCGCCGAATGAACCCGGGCCGGCCGAGAGGCCCTGCCATCCCTGCCTCCAATATTTGCACCAGAGCCGGAAGCTTGTCGTGGCTTTGGAAGCTGCTCCACACACCCGGCCGCATCGTGATCACCCCGCATTTTTCGTTCCTTGTGATATAAACCCTGATTCCATGGGTTGGAGTCATGGCGGTAGGTTTTGCGTTCGGGAAATTGTTGGTCAGATCTGATCGTCGCAAATGGATTCTGGCAATAGGAATTTGCGCGACAACCTTGTTCTTCCTGCTTCGCGGGTTGAACCTTTACGGAAATGGGGTCGCCGGGCTGCCGTTTGGATACCTACGCTCAACCGGGCCGTGGAGTTTTCAGCCTACGGTTTCCTTAACCATGATATCGTTTTTCAACACCCTGAAGTATCCGCCCTCACTGGACTATCTTTTGATGACACTCGGGCCTTCACTGATCCTGCTTGCGTTGCTTGATGGCGTAAAAGCAGAAAAGGGGCTTGGCCGGATTTTGTTGGTATATGGGCGAGTGCCGTTGTTTTACTACGTCGTCCATCTTTATCTCATTCACATCATGGCAATCCTGGTCGCTCTTGCGTCCCACCAGCCCCTATGGCACGGTCCGATCGTAGCGGCTCCGACACCCTTGGGCTATGGCCATGGTCTGCCAGTCGTTTACTCGGTGTGGATTCTGGTTGTGGTAATGCTGTACTGGCCGTGCCACTGGTTTATGCAAGTCAAGGCCCGGCACCGAAATTGGGCGTGGCTCAGCTATGTCTAAATCACTGTGTTCAGCGACAAATCATGGCTGCGAAAATCTCATGCTAATGCCGCTAGCCCTTCTTGCGAAGGCGATCCAATCTAGAAGGCCAGCCAAACAAGATTTTCCTGCAGTGATCAAGCACTGAGGTCTATAAGAAATTCTATGCTCATATTCTCCGAATTCAATATCGAATTTACTTTGCCTGCCCCAGCAGCCATGATTGCCCTGCTTCATCTGCATCCATCGCTCCAACCCAGGCTTCGTTCGGCTGACGAACTGCTGGTCGAATCGCTGGGTGTTCCCCTTCCGCCCAATACCGTTGTCCCAACTGTCGACTATGTCGACGCGTTCGGGAATCGCTGTTCCCGGTTCTCGGCACCCACCGGCCATCTCAGGCTTTCCGGCTCGAACATCATCGAGGCAGAGGAGTTCCCCGACACGTTGTACCCCGACGCGCAACAGATGCCCGTGGATGACCTTCCCTCCGAAGTCCTCCACTTTCTGCTTCCGAGCCGGTACTGTGAGGTCGACCAATTTGGTGCGATTGCTCACAATGAATTTGGATCCAAGAAGCCTGGCTGGGAGCGCGCCGTTGCGATCCGCGATTGGGTGCACGACAAGATCACGTTTAACTACAACGCCGCGCGGCCCACGAAAACTTCAACAGACGTTTTTATCGAAAGAGTCGGGGTCTGCCGTGATTTCCAGCACCTCGCCATCACTCTCACCCGTTGCATGAATATCCCAGCACGATACGTCACAGGCCACATAGGCGACATTCGTCAACCGTTCAGTGGTCGCGGCGATTTCAGCGCCTGGTACCAGGTGTTTTTGGACGGGCAGTGGATCGATCTCGATGCCCGCCACAATAATCCGCGGCTCGGCCGAATACTAATGGCCACCGGCCGCGATGCAGCTGACGTCGCCATCACGACTAGCTTTGGAACGACCAATCTCGTTAGGTTCTACGTGGAATCGAACGAAATAGACGCCGACGGCAACAAAGTCCCACTTCCGCAGAACGCCAGCGCCGAAGTCACTCCCGCCTCCAGTCCGAGTGAGATGAATACTCCAACACAGACCAATCGCAGTATGGAAAGCCCAGCGCAAACCCAGTCCGCGATATCTTGATTTCCCTTCATTTCCGCTTCGCCTGAGCTTAGGACACATATGGTTTGGGACCTTGTACCACTCTCGATTGGTTCCCCGTTACCACCCAGATCCGCGCCTTTTTGTGGCAGGACGGACGAAAAGACGATTTGGGCACGCTGGGGGGAGACGATGCCAGTGCGAACCTTATCAATGATCTCGGAATGGTCGGCGGCGAGTCCTACACGAACACTACGCCAAATCCATCTACCGGCGTTCCCACTCAGAATCCGTTCCTGTGGGTGGACGGAAAGATGCTCGATCTCGGCACCTTAGGGGGTACGTATGGCTACCCCAACTGGCTCAACTTCTGGGGACAGGTCGTGGGCCGATCGAACTTGGCGGGGGACCAGAGCTTTCACCCATTTCTCTGGGAAGCAGGGGCGATGCATGACCTGGGCACTTTTGGGGGTGCAACCGGCTCCGCCTGGTGGATCAATGATGCCGGAGAGATTGCCGGGTACGCCGACCTGCCAACAAACCCGACAGGCTGTTCGGGCCTGACTTGCGTGCATCACGCATTTTTGTGGAGACGCGGCGTTAAGACTGACCTGGGCACCGTAGGCAACGATCTATGCAGCCGCGCCTTTTCAATCAATCTGTACGGGCATCTTGTAGGCGAATCGGCATCCGTATGTGGGAGCAACAACACGAGGGCCGCGCTGTGGAGGGACGGCGTCGCTTATGACCTGAATGCCTTGATTCCGCCCAGCTCGGACCTTACGCTGCAAACCGCATGGGACATCAACGATCGCGATGAGATTGCGGGCGACGCTGTTCTTTCGACTGGCGAAGAGACAGCCTTCCTGCTGATCCCATGCGATGGGGATGATCCTGGCGGCTGCACGAACCCAATAGAGAGCACGGCGATGG
>Ga0207044_1059_pt1 | contig 19379 bp, 16 predicted proteins | sample Alteio_BWMinCont_68_FD_153300 | JGI IMG/M metagenome (GOLD analysis project Ga0207044, IMG submission 153300) | Enriched cells from forest soil in Barre Woods Harvard Forest LTER site, Petersham, Massachusetts, United States -... | ecosystem: Environmental > Terrestrial > Soil > Temperate forest >... | reverse complement strand
CGCAGCGAGAATCACGGTCGCGCTGGGCTGCAGGGAAACAATCCGTCGCGGGGTGTGGTCAATCGGCACGATAAAGCAATCTTACAGGCCTTTGGATTCGATGCGCGTGGCGGGAGGAGACCGTCTGTAGCGGTTTCGTAAAGAGGTAGCTTTGCAACGTGGCTACGTTCATGGCACGATACAATTCCCGGAATGTATTCTCCGGAGCTTCTTGATCACTTTGAGCACCCGCGTAATGCGGGCGAGGTTGTGAATGCTGATGTCACGGTGCAAGTCGAAAATCCGGCTTGCGGGGATATCTTGAAACTAAGCTTGAAGGTTGAGAATGGACACATCGCCGAAATTCGTTTTCTTGCCAAGGGCTGCGTTCCCGCCATGGCTTGCGGTTCCGCGCTCACAGAGTTGGTCCGCGGGAGAACGATAGAAGCAGCCAGAGGATTGCGACGGGAAGATTTGGTGCAAGCAGTCGGCGGTCTGCCAGAAACTTCCATTCATGCCAGCCATCTTGCTATGGATGCGCTGGCGGCAGCGTTGAAGCAAGTCAAAATCTAGCCACGGATTTCACAGATGAACGCGGAGTTACTGGACAAGAAAAAAGTAGGTCCCTCCATTCCGCTTCGCTCCGGTCGGAATGAAAGAGTTGTTTGTTATTGAGGTTGCCTGCCATCCGGCCAGTAGATTCTCCAGCCGCGCTCGCGTGCTACCTGCTCCAGATCGGGGTTCGGATTCACGGCGAAACTATGCTGAGCAATGGCAAGCATGGCGGCATCCCAGCGGGAGTTGCCGAATGCCGCGTCGGGATCTTTCCCGACTACTTCTCGGATCGCTCGCGGCTTGCCTTCGCCGGAGGGCACTCGAATCAGGCGATTGGTGATGCGTCCTTCATCGATCTCAACGGCTGCGGCTAAAATTTTCTTTTTGTCGATCCCAAAATGTTTCATGGCTGCCTGAATCACCCACTCGTTGGTAGAGGAAACGGCCCAGACATCGCAGCCCTGGCTTTGGAGTTGCCGAACCAGATGTCGCATCTCGGGAAAAATCTGCTTCACGAAGTTCTCATCAAAGAATTCTTTGGCAAGCTGCTGGACCTCGGACTCTGCTAACCCGGCGTGGATGGTCACCATTTCGCCGCACATGTCATCTTCGGTGACTTTGCCGGCTTTGTAGTCGGCATAGCGCGTCCGCACCCAGCGCTCGACATCGCCGGAAAGCACGCCTCGCTTCAGTTCCCAGTCAAAAAAGCGCTCACCGGCGTCGCCCGACCACAACGTGCCATCGCAATCAAACACCGCGAATTGAGGGCGAAGGTCGAGAACTGAATGGATAAAATCAGAAGCTGGGATAGTTGTAGTTGAGGTCAATTGAGTCATTCCATTTCCCGTGAAGTTTTCGATCGGGGCTACTTAGATAATGCCGCATACTCCTCGGGCGTGTCGACATTCAATGTAACCAGCGGATCATCAACGGCAACGTAGGCGACGTGCTGGAGATTCTGGTGTTCGATATCGCGCGCGTTCGCGGTCGGCGCAGCTTTCAAGAAAGCTTCGATCATCTCTCGTGCCACCAAATAGGGATGCCCATGCTTTCCGTTGAATTCGGGGACAACGGCCCATATGTCACTTGCAGCGTCGGTGAATGCCGAGCAAAGCGTTTGCAAGGTTGAAGTATTTGCTGGCGGGCGATCGACAAGCGTGACCATCGCAGAGTCGCGGCCTTCGTTCAGAACTTCCCGCAGTCCAACCTGAAGTGAACTAAACTGTCCCCGGTCAGGGTCAGGATTCCGCACCAGCGATGCGCCGTTGGCATAGACGAGGGGCGCGAGATTGTCTTCATTCTTGCCCACCACCACAATGACCTTATCGCTGAACAGATCGAGAGCCTGGATGGCGGCGGAAAGAAAAGTCTGGCCCGCAGGCGCAGCGCCGCTCGCCGCTGGCGGCCAGGGGAGCAGTGCCTTGTCCGTGCCCATGCGCGTGGATTGGCCGGCAGCAAGGATCACGGCGTAAAGGCCAGGCGCGTGGGACATGAGCTGAAGATAGCAGAATTCTTGCGGGATGATTGAAAATGAAATCGGTTGTCAGTCGCCGGTTCTCGGTTCTCAGATCAGGCTAGTCTTCTTTGTGAGCCTCAACCGAGTGCTCGGCCGAATTCGATTCGATCGTGCGGCCTTTGAACCAACTCATATGAGGCAAGATTCGTTCCGAACGGCGACGCACGGCAATCAACTCAGCCGTTATCGCGACTGCAATTTCTTCCGGCGTGATGGCGCCGATATCCAAACCGACGGGCGCGTGTACGCGCTCGAAAAGTTCGGCTGAAATCCCTTCTTTGGTCAACTCGCGGAATATCGTAATCGTCTTGCGCTTGGAACCGATCATGCCAACGTAGCGGGCTTCAGTTTGCACCGCCCAGCGTAGGACCCGCATATCGTCGCGGTGTCCGCGAGTCACGATCACGATGTAAGACGACTGATTCGGCGAGAGCCCGGACATCGCATGTTCGAAATCTTTCGCGATGACTTCTTTGGCTTCTGGGAAACGCTCGCGGCTAGCGTAAGTCTCGCGGTCGTCGACTACAGTGACCTCAAAACCAGCGCCCCGAGCCACCTTGTAAAGATTGACTGATACATGACCTGCACCGAAAATGTAAAGTAACGCTGGAGGCAGGACGGGCTCGATGAAAATGTCGAGCGTGCCACCGCAGACCAGGCCGGTGTCGTACTTCGGATCTTGATTAAGGTTGAAAGTCAGACTGCGCGGCTTCTCGCTTTCCATTACTTCCCGGGCGGCCTGCCAGACTTCGGCCTCGACGCAACCTCCGCCAATGGTACCGGCGATGGAGCCGTCGTCGCGCACCAGCATCTTCGCGGTCTCGAACGAGGGGATCGAGCCGCGCACGTTGACGATGGTTGCCACAGCACCCCGGCGGCCGTCCTGCCGCAGCTTCACGATTTCCTCGTAGATGTCCATCCAAGCTCGATTATTGGGTTTTTCCTGGAGCAAGTCAAACCGCTCGCAGGCTTGGGCGTGAGCGGCCTTTTATCCCCGAAGGAACATTAGGCCTCATACGCTGGACTCTAGTAAGAAGGGTGACGTTTGAGTAGTATTGGCGAGCTGTTCTTAAGTGCAACCCACATATCTAATCAGGAGGAATTGATGAAGCACGGTATCCGGTATGCCTTTGTGCTTGTGCTCTCTTTTATGCTTGGCTCGAACGCGTGGGCGCAATGGTCGTCCGATCCCTCGGTAAACCTCGCGTTGGCCAACAAAAGTGATGGCGCCGATCAGGTGCAGCCGAAGGTGAAGCCGTTGCCGGATCACGGATGGTACGTCAGTTGGTTTGACGCCGACCCGAACAGTCCGCCGCCGGTTGGTTACAGCGTCTTTCTGCAACGGCTAGGCCCTGCCGGGTACCAGATCTTCAAGCACAGTGGGATTGAAGTTGCCCATCTCAGCAATAGTTCCACCGAAGACTACGGCCTTGATGTCGACACTGCCGGCAACGCGCTCCTGGCTTTTCTCGATACACGCGAGGGATCGAACCAGCAGGTGACTGCGGCCAAGATGAGTCCGGAGGGAAAAGCATTGTGGGGACCGCGCGGAGTGCAATTGACCACGGGTTCCGCGAACTCCAATGGAGCGCCGAAAATAGCCGGCACGAGTGATGGCGGGGTGGTGGTCGCGTGGATCAGCAACAGCAACACCATGCTCCAGAAACTGGACGCCAATGGCAAGCCGCAGTGGGGCAACGGCGTGGTCTTGAGCAAATCCAACTATAACTACTGGCTGGCTGATCTCCACGCTGCTGACAACGGATCGGTCATTGTTTCCTGGGTGAGCAATCAGGGTTTTGGCAGCAACAATCTGCTGCTCGCTAACAAACTATCTGCCACGGGCGCGCTCATGTGGGGCGCGAATCACGTAACGCTATTCGATAACGGCTCGCTTCAGTTTGGCAACTTCCCTTATTTCGTGCCCGATGGACAGGGCGGCGCCGTTTTCAGTTGGTACACCAGCTCGCCGACACTGCAATGTTTCGCCCAGCACATTTTGGCGGATGGCAGCGCGGCCTTTGCGAAAAACGGCGCAGTGGCTTCTACGAATACCACGCAGGTGCGAGTCGATCCCGCAGCTTCTTACCGCGCTGCCACCGGCGAAGTATTTCTGGTTTGGACCGAAGAAGATTCCAACCAGGTTCTGAATGGGATCTACGCGCAGAAGTTCGGGCCGAAGGGAGGGCGGCTCTGGGGACAAACCGGTCTGGTAATCGTGCCCCTTGGCTCGGACCAGGAGATTCTCCCCACGAACGTACAGATCGGATCTGGAGCGCTGGCATTCTGGATCGACATGGTGGGGTACGGAAACGCATCGATTCAGGCCACGCGACTGATGGGTAACGGCCAGGTCAAATGCGCACAGTTCCCCGTGTCTACCCCGGAATCAAACAAAGGGAGGCCGGTGGCCGACATCGTAAGGGCGACTGGTCTTTCGGCCATCGCTTTCGAAGACGACCGCCTCGGCAGCAACGGGATTTACATTCAGAATGTGAATGGAGACTGCTCGCTAGGGCCGAAATAAACCGCTTCAGATAAAAGCCGTCGGAAAGCAAAAGCCTCGGGTCATCACTCCCGGGGCTTTTGCGGCAACTAGCGGGTACTGTTCCGGTCTGTCAGCATCAACCCTCTTCCCGGTAGCGCTCGAAGTCAAGCGTTTACTTGGTGAGCGAGACCCACGGAGGGCGGCAGATTCGACCTGCAGTGGCTGATGAGCCACTCACCCGTTTGACAGACCGCGTCCAGTACCCACTGGCAACACCCTCCAGATCTCGGCCCGTCAATGAGATATTAGCGCTCGCCAGGGCTTAACCTTTGTGAGGTCCGTCACATCCGGCGCAGCCCCGCCCAAAATGGGAATTGGTCGATCGACTTGTGGTAGCTTCTTAAAGTTCCCAAAAGACGCATGAAAGCCGTTCGTATACACGAATTCGGTGGTCCAGAAGTTCTTCGCTACGAAGACATTCCCGACGCCCAGCCGCGCAAGGACCAGGTTCTCGTCCGGATCAGAGCTTGCGCCTTGAATCATCTCGACATTTGGGTGCGCAAGGGGTTACCGGGCGTGAAGCTGCCGCACATTCTAGGCAGCGACATCGCAGGAGAAATCGTAGCCATCGGCGAATATGTTACGGGATTCGCTATCGGTCAACGCGTAGTGCTTGCGCCCATGCACTTCTGCAATCACTGCGCCAAGTGCGCCGCCGGACTGCAGAATCAGTGCCCCGAATTCACCGCGCTGGGCAACGCCGTCGACGGCGGTTATTGGGAATTGATCGCGGTCCCGCCTGTGAACGTAATTCCTATTCCCGACAATCTGGATTTCAACCAGGCCGCCAGCGTCCCTTTGGTATTTCTCACTGCCTGGCACATGCTGGTTGGTCGCGCGGGAATTCGACCGGGGCAAACCGTGTTGGTTCTGGGCGCTGGTTCCGGCGTCGGAATTGCTGCTATTCAAATCGCCAAGCTATTTCATGCGCGTGTCATTACCACGGCGGGAGACGAGAAGAAGCTGGAAAAAGCGCGTGCTCTCGGCGCGGATTTCGGTATCAATCATTACACGCAGAAGATCTCGCAAGAAGTGCGGAAAATCACCAACAAAGAAGGCGTGGACATCGTGGTCGAGCATGTAGGCACGGCGACGTGGGATGAAAGTATGAAGTCGCTCAAGCCGGGAGGAACGATCGTGACCTGCGGGGCGACCACCGGCTTCAATGCTGCATTCGACCTGCGCTTCTTGTTTTCGCGCCAACTTAATTTTCTTGGCTCTTACATGGGAACGATGTCTGAGCTGCGTGAGGTGCTCACCCACATTTTTGCTGGGCGTCTGAAACCGGTTGTGGACCGTGCATTTCCTTTGCAAGAAGCCCGCGCTGCCCACGAGTACATGGAGAAGAGCCAGATGTTCGGCAAAATTGTGCTCAACATCTAAAGTTCTATTTCTTCGTTCCTTTCTTCGGGGGCGCCGGTTTTGGCTTATTCCCGCCGCCACTGGGAGCGTGAGTTCCCGACACGATCTGCGCTTGCGTCAGGTCCACGTTCACAGAATCCCTCACCGTCACTGTCCCGTTACTTGCCGTTTTGAATGTGATGGAGAGCGTTTTGGCGTCAGTCGTGATCGTCAGATAACCAAATTCCACAATAGGGTCGACCTCGAGCGTGGTGTCGCCAATCGTGTACGGGGCTTTCGGCGTCGCCCCCTGCGGTGCTGTCGCAGCGAATCCTCCAGAGCCTGACACGATGTAAGGAGTCTGCTTGCCATTCACCACGCGCGTGAAGCGCTGGTACAAGTGAGCATGTCCCGAGAGGACAACATCCGGCCATAACCCTGCCGCCTGACAACAGGTGTCCAGATCTTTCTCAACGCCGACCGAGCCGCCGTGCTTGGCATCGACCGACGCGGGAGGATGGTGAACCGCAATAATAATGGCGCGCTTTCCCGCCTGACGATCCGGCTTCAAGCGCTTGAGTTCGCTCTGCAAGAATGCCAATTGAGCGTTCCCAACAACTGGAAACTTGCCGCCCTGCGACGAAATCACTCCCGCGCCCGAATCCAGCACGTTGCTGTAGAGGCCGATGATTGAAACGTAAGGCGCATCCAGAGTGAAATAAACCCCCGGCTGCGTCATCACCGTGCGTACCAGACCGCCCGAATCCGGGGAAGGCCCGGGAGCGTCGGCGCAAAAGTTTCGCAGGAACGCCTCCAGCGTTTGAACCTGTGGAGTCGCTGAGGTCGCACCAAAAAGCATGCCGTCGTGATTGCCGGGGATAGCAAAGATCGGACGGTCGTAATCGCGAAAGGGTTCGTAGAACTGGTCGTAATAATATTGCGCTTCGCCGAAGTTGTAGATCACATCGCCCAGGTGAAAAAAGAAAGCTGGGCCGGTCACGCCTCCGGATTGCACATCCGCCGCCATGGCATCGGCAACGCCGGCCTCATTTGCAATCGCGGTTGCGGGCACTCCCTTGGCTGCGCCCGTGTCGCCCACCGCATGGAAAGTAATTCGTCCGGTGGTGTTGATGGCGTCGAGAACTTCGGTGGGGACGAAATCCTGCAGATCGAGATAGGCCGGCACGCCGCTGCGCGGCGCAGGAAAGGGCTGCACTTGATCCTTGTGCGCCAGGTAATAAGGCGAGTTGTAGTATTGCGCGCTGGTGTTGTCGATTTGAAAAGAAGTCTCGTCGGGGCTGGGCTTCGGATCGGCATAGAGCCGAGTGCCGGGACCTGCAAGTCTTGCTCTAGTCCTGGGTAGCTTTATCCGCACTGTGTATCTCCTTAAATAGAAGCCCGCGGTGATTGTCTATTGTGATGCGGCGCGGGCATTCCGTCGCTCACGGTACGGCGCAAGACGTACGAAGGGCTCACAATCGGAAGGAAGATGGCGGAATCTTACCGCAGGGAATCGCATTGTCAAGCAGATTTTCGGAAGAATGGCAACCGCGCATCCAATTTGATTCTCATTCCGAACCAGCGTACTTTGCGCCGTGAGGAATCTGGGCGAGCCGCGCGAAGGGTCGCGTTCTTTGCGATCCGACAATCGCGCGTTTGGCTCGCTTCCTCATCGAACCGCACCTGCTGCCGGCTCGTCTTGCATTTGGACACAGCCGACCGTGACAGTTAAAATAGAGTGAATGTCGAGCGATCTCAACTTCGGCCCCTACGTCACGACTGAAAACGGCAAGCGCGTCGTCAAAGATCTGACTTACGGCAATCCCACGCCTGAAGGCGTCGTGCTCACAACCATGGACAACGCGGTCAACTGGATGCGCAAGAATTCCATTTGGCCCATGACCTTCGGCTTGGCCTGCTGCGCGATTGAAATGATGTCCATGGGCGCGTCCAGGTTCGACATTGCGCGCTTCGGCGCTGAGGTGTTTCGACCGTCGCCGCGGCAGTCGGACCTCATCATCATTGCGGGTCGAGTCTCAAACAAAATGGCTCCCGTGATCCGCCAGCTCTGGGAGCAGATGCCCGAGCCCAAGTGGGTAATTTCGATGGGTGCCTGCGCGACCTCGGGCGGCGTGTTCAACAATTACGCGCTGGTGCAAAGTGTGAATCAGGTCATTCCCGTCGACGTATACGTTCCCGGCTGCCCTCCGCGGCCCGAGCAGTTGATCTACGCCATCACTCTGCTGCAAGAAAAAATTCAGAAAGAGCGTGGCACCATCAAGCGCGCGTTGAATATCTCCTAAGCTGAGCGACGCTCGACACCCGTTCTCTGAGAGTCCTCTTGCTCAAAGCACGGGCGAGGACGCCCGCGCCTACACCATTGTGATACAAACACTGCATGCAAAGATCGACCGACGTAGCGGGTGGCCCGGCCATTGTTGCTCAGGCGCCCTGCCGCGCTGACCTCGCGGGAGGAACTCTCGATCTCTGGCCGCTTTACATGTTCCATCCCGGCGCGCTGACTTTGAATTTTGCCGTCAATATTCAGACCACCTGCCGCATCACTCCGCTTAAAGGGAAACGCATTCACCTGCGTTCGCTCGACACAAAGAAAGAGGAATTCTTTCCCAGCTTCGATGCTCTGCGCGCTGCGCGCCGCTTTCGGCTTCCGCTCGCAGCACGCCTCTTACAGTTTTTCGCTCCCCGAGAAGGCTTGCTGATTGAAACCGATTCCGAATCTCCGGCCGGCGCTGGCATCTCTGGATCTTCCGCCCTCATGATCGCCGCGACTGCGGCACTGGCGCGCTTCACCGAGCGTCATCTGACCCTTGAACAGATGCGGATGATCGCGCAAAACGTCGAAGCGCAGATCATTGCCGTGCCCACCGGTTGCCAGGACTATTACCCAGCTCTCTACGGTGGAGTGAGCGCCATTCACCTCGACGCCGACGGCATTCACCGCGAAGCTGTCCCGGTTATGCCAGAGGAAATCGAGTCGCGTTTCGTGCTGGCGTACACGGGAGCGCCGAGAAAGTCGGGAATCAACAATTGGGAAGTCTTCAAAGCTCACATCAACGGAGATCGGCATGTATTCCGCAACTTCGAGCGCATCTCTGAAATCGCTCGCGCTATGCACCACTCCTTGTCTCGGGCTGATTGGGCGGAAGTAGCCCGGCTCCTGCGCGAGGAGTGGAAGCTGCGCCGGACCAACGCACCCGGCATCACTACGCCGCTGATCGACAAATTGATCTCAGTGGCGGCACGGCACGGAGGCAAGGCAGCCAAGGCCTGTGGCGCAGGCGGCGGAGGCTGCGCGATTTTCCTCGTAGAAGCAGGCGCAGCCAGCCGCGTGGCAACTGCAATTGGAGACAACGGTGGCCGTGTCCTGCCGCTGCAGGTGGCGCGAGGCGGCGTCCGTTTGTGGGTCGAGGATTGAGAAAATACAGTCAACGAACAGGCTAGTGGACGTACATTTTGCCCAAAAACTTTCCGCCAACCCCGCCAAACGGCGCTATAATCGGCTTGTTAGTGCCTGGGTGCCCTGTGAAGCTTCGCTTGGTTTCGGCTCTGGTTCTCCTGCTTTGCAGTTGCCTCGGTGTCAGCGCCTCCGATCAGAAACCTTCCGCCCAGAATCAGGATTCTATCCCTCACCTTTCCAAACAAACGCGCATGGATCTGATTCACGGGCTTGCCGATGAGATTATCTTCATTCGCACTTCCTTCCCGATGGGAAAAATTGGTCTGTCGCTGAAAAACGGCATCATCTCGCCCAGCGGAGCAGACCTGCAGCATCTGATGGCCCTCTGGGGTCCGGCGGTGAAGCCTGGCGATGAAGCGCGCATAACCAGTGTTGAGATCAAGTCTGACAGAATCCGCTTCGAGATCAACGGCGGCCCGGTCAAAAAGCAGAAGTGGTATCAGCGCATCGAATTTGGCGGGACCATGAATACGTCCCCGGTCTCGCCCGGCGACCAGAATGCGAATCCGCGCGGTACCTACGTCGATCTGGAATTCGATCACTACGTTCCCGACCTGACCCCGCAAAAGTTCAAGGACCTGCTTCGTCCGGTATTTGACTTCGACGCCAAAACCGCCATGGAAGCTTATCTCGACACGGTTCCGCCCAACGTCAAAGAAGCCATCCAGAACCATCACGTGCTCGTCGGCATGAATCGCGAGATGTTGATCTACGCCAAGGGTCGCCCACCCAAAAAGATTCGCGAGAAGGATGGAGAGACCGAGTACGAAGACTGGATTTATGGCGAGCCGCCCCAGGATGTGGACTTCGTGCGTCTGGTGGGCGATGAAGTAGTGCGCGTCGAAACCATGAAAGTTGACGGCAGCAAGACTCTGCGCACGGCGAAAGAGGTCAATCTCGAGCCGTCGCCGAGCGTGGCTAAAGCATCGCAGCAAAAACCGCCGAATGCTCCCAGCCTGCGGCGACCGGGTGAACCGGTGCAGGATCCCAATGCACCGGTCGGTGGCCAGATGCCGCCAGTGATTCAACCGCCGCCGCCGCAGTCACCCCCTGGCCCAACCGGCGGGCCGAATTACGCCATGCGTTGATCAGGGATGATCGATTGAAGGACACGGCTCCCACTTTCTTTGTCATTCCGAGAAGCGAAGCGACGAGGAATCTAATTCTTGCCGACTCCGCGAAGAACCTAGGTCGCTGCGCGAGGATGATAACGCCAACGACTTGGCTCCGTCGCCGCGTGCCTTTACACTAAAAGAGTGAAGATTGCGTTGGGCCAGATCAATCCCACTGTGGGGGATTTCGCGGGGAACGCCGCGAAGATCATCGAATTTTCCCGTCGAGCTCAAGCCGACGGCGCAGGATTAATCCTCTTTCCCGAACTCTCCGTCTGTGGCTATCCGCCTCGCGATTTGGTGGAGCGCTCCTCCTTTGTTCAACACAACCGCGAGAGCGCTGAGCATATTGCAGCCGAAACTCTCGGAATCGCTGTGATTTGCGGGCTCGTCACACCAGCCCAAGCGCAAAGCGGCAAGTCAGTGATGAATTCCGCCGCATTGCTCAAAGACGGTCGCGTGGCATTCCTGCAATCCAAGATGCTGTTGCCCACCTACGACGTTTTCGACGAGATGCGCAATTTCGCTCCGGGGAAAAGCCAACTGCTGTTTCCGTTTTGCGGCAAGCAAATGGCGCTCACGATTTGCGAAGACGCCTGGAACGATAAGCATTTTTGGAACAAGCGTCTTTACACCTTCGATCCCGTCGAAGCTTTGGTTACTGCTGGGGGCAACTTCCTATTGAATATCTCGGCCTCGCCATTCTGGCTGGGCAAGCGCGAATTGCGCCGGGACATGCTGGCGACCATCGCGCGCAGCTACAAAGTTCCGGTCGCCATGGTCAATCAGGTCGGAGGCAACGACAGTCTGGTCTTCGATGGCTCGAGCCTGGTATTCAACCCGGCAGGTGAAGTGATCGCGCAGGGAAAATCCTTCGAAGAGGACATCATCTACTTCGATTCCGATCGACTGACAGGCGAGATGCATAGTCAGATCGAAGGCGAAGAGGCCAGCGCATATTCCGCGCTCGTGCTCGGAACGCGCGATTATGTCCGCAAGTGCGGTTTCACCAAGGTAATTGTCGGTCTGAGCGGAGGCATCGATTCCGCGCTCACTGCGGCCATCGCAACCGACGCTCTTGGACCCGAAAACGTGATCGGTGTCGGCATGCCTGGACCGTATTCCTCCACCGGCTCGATTGATGACGCTCGCGCGCTCGCTCAAAATCTCGGCATTTGTTTTGAACTGCTCTGCATTGGCGATATTTTCGAAAGCTACAAAAAGACGTTAGCCAAGGTCTTTGCCGGACGCAAGGAAGATGAGACCGAGGAAAACATTCAGTCGCGAGCCCGGGGAATGCTGCTCATGGCGCTCTCCAATAAATTCGGAGCCATCGTGCTGAGCACGGGCAACAAGAGCGAGCTGGGTGTTGGCTACTGCACTCTGTACGGCGATATGGCCGGCGGGCTGGCCATCATTTCCGATGTGCCCAAGACCATGGTCTATCGCCTGAGCCACTACGTGAATTCGCGCCACCCAGTAATTCCGCAAAGTAGCTTGGAGAAACCACCATCGGCCGAACTGCGTCCCGGACAAATGGATAGCGACACGCTTCCGCCGTACGAGATACTGGACGCGATTCTCGAAGATTACGTTGAAGAGTCGCACACCGCCGATCAGATTGCGACCGATCGCGGCTTCGATGTTAGTCTGGTTCGGCGCGTCATCCGCATGGTGGAGCGCAGCGAGTACAAACGGCAACAGGCCGCGCCGGGCCTCAAGATTTCAGAGAAGGCTTTTGGCTATGGCCGTCGTTTTCCGATCGCGGCCAAGTCGGATGTTTAGGAATTTCCTGTGGTCAGAAACCGAGCAAGCTTTGTCTCTACAGATGTGCTCGCAGCGTCTTCATTGCGAAATTACTTGCCGTCAAATTGAAAGGAACGCATGCATCGTCTATTGAATTGTCTTTCTATCCTGCTCTTGCTGCCAGTCCTGGCTAGCGCCCAACAAGCGCCGGTCCCGTCCCATGCCGCTAAAACCGCAGTCGCTGCCAACCTTCCTTCCGAAGAAACTGTCAATGCTTTTATGCACGAGTGGTTCGGATACGACTCATCGTTGACCTGGAAGATCACGAGCATCAGGCCGTCTGAAATCGAAGGCCTGTCGGACGTGAATGTATTAATCAGCGGCAATCAAGGTCAGCAGCCCCTGAAGCTGTACATTACGCCCGACGGCAAGCACGCCATCACCGGAGATATCATGCCGTTCGGCGCCCATCCTTTCGCGGATGCGCAAAAGGTGCTGGAACGAGGCATAACCGGCCCTTCGCACGGCCCGGCAACGGCGCCCGTGACCGTGGTCGAGTTCAGCGATCTGCAATGCCCGCACTGCAAGGATGCCCAGCCGACGCTCGATAGACTTATGTCCGAGGACAAGGATGTTCGCGTCATCTTCCAGAGCTTTCCGCTTCCCATGCACGATTGGGCGGCGAAGGCAGCCGCATACGCGGACTGCGTCAGCCGCAGTTCCAACGATGCTTTCTGGAAATTCATCTCCAGCGTTTATGCCGGACAAAGTGACATCACCGCTGCTAATGCGGATGAAAAACTGACCGGACTAGCCGATGGCGCCGGCGGGAAGGGTGCTGAGATTGCAGCTTGTGCCGCCAAACCCGAAACTACCTCGCGCGTGGAAAAATCCGTGGCTTTAGGCAAGGAGCTGAATGTCGACAGCACGCCGACATTTTACGTCAACGGGCGCAAGATCCCCGCCGTTCCATACGAGGTTCTGAAGAAACTCGTAGACTTCGCCGCACAGGAAAATACTCAGGCTAAGAAATAGGATCTTAGCCGCGGAGCGGCGTAAGAATGCAGCCCACGGCGCAAGCCGTGGGTCAAATTGTCGGAATGAATGAGGGTTTTAGCCTAGACGCCGCCAAATCTGCCGTCTACTTAATCGATTACTGCCCAACCCGGGGCATCCACACTTCCACGCTCTGGCCCCGGCTGGCATCGATGACATGCGGCGTGATCACCAGCAACAATTCATCGACTTCCTCCATCTTGCTGTTGGTGGTCATTATTGTATTGATCCCAGGAACATATCCCAACCCCGGGATTCCGGTCATACTGAGTTGCTCGCTTTGGCTGAGAGAGCCGGCAACGACTGCCGTCGATCCGTCCACCAACGTGACGCTGCCTTTATACTCGCGATTCGCGATCACGGGAACGCCATTCAGACTTTGCCCGGCCAAAGTGCGGAAGTCCATCTCGAATGTGAGGCCCACGTCCGAGTCCGTATATACCACCGGCTTCACTTTGAAGGTTAGACCAAGATCCTCGTAGGTAAACGACGGAAACGGAGCCTGGAAACTGCCATTCTGCAGCACCGACGAAATGGCCGGAGTATTGAAGACTGGAGCGAAGCTGGCGTTGAGAATGGGATAGCGCGAGCCCATCCGAAACGTCGCTTCATTCCCTTGCGCCGCGCGCAGCGTCGAGTGCTCCAGCGTCTTCACCCAACTCTCGTTGAGTGAAAGCTGAGCGCTCAGCATGTCCAAACTCAATCCCATAAGAGTCAGCCCGCCGCCAAATGTGGCGTACGGCTGGCTGAAAATAGAACCTGGACCTGTACCTGACTGCCCGGTCAGTTGCGCGATCAATCCGGCAATGCCCTGCGAATTGGCCTGGTTAATGCCACCGCTCGAAATCAATTGGTTGATCAAGCTTTGAATGTTTTGTCCGCCCAGTCCGCCAGCCAGTCCCGCTAAGGCCGCAACCGCTCCCGCCGGAATGTTAATGAGGGTGAAATTGTTGGGAATGTGGAGCCCCATGTTCCGGGTTAGCTGGTGATCAATCTCAAAGACCTGGATGTCGAGCATGACTTGCGGGCGCGAGACCCCGAAGCTCTCGAACAATTCGGTGATCGCATCCAGCACAAGCGCGGGCGCGCGCACCGCCATCATTCCGCTTTGCGGTTGCTGCGAAACGAAGCGGACGTCGAAGATCGTCCGCAGCAGCGTCGTCATTTCCGTCATCTCTTGCGGGGTCGAAACTCCGGGCATGTAAAAGGTCCGCAACGACATGTGGTCGAATTGACGATGATTCTCATTGTTATCGCGCGCCAGATAGATTTGTTTTGCCGACAAAGGTACCCAGAAGGCCCCGGTCACGTCACAGGCCGCTCGCATAGCGGCGTAGAAGTCTACGCTTTCGATTTCGAAATGGACGCGCCGCGAGGGAACCGAGTCATCGAACTCAGCGGTTACGCCGTATGCCCCGGCCACCTGCGTGAGCAGCGCGTGAGAATCTCCGCGAAAATGGAACTCATGAAGATCCGGACTCGGGACAACCTGCACCTCCGCGGACTCCACCACTCGCGGCTTCTCGCTCATTTTCGGCGCCCATTCGGTCATGGAATCACGAAGCTGCTGCTTGGCGAACTCGTTTTGCGGATCGAGGTTGGCAGCGCTACGAAACTCAGCCTGCGCTTCCACCAGTTTTCCCTTGGTCAGATCAGCGTTTCCGAGTTGCAGATGATTGAGGACCAATTGCTGTCGCACCATGGCGAGCGCGGTCACGTATTCTACATTCTTCGGAACCAAGCGGGCCGCGGTGTCAAACTCTTCATAGGCCTCGTCGAAGTGTTCAGCTTTCTGAAGCTTGAGCGCTTTGGAAAAAGCGACTTTAGATTTCCTGAGATCCGCCTTCGTCGGATTGCACGCTGGATTGCTGGACGCCGTTTGCGGGCAGGACAGCAAAGTAAGATTTTGCGGCTCGTCGGCGGCCAACGCCGCGATCGCAAATGCTGCCATGGTCAGCAAAGACCATCTCCAACGCATACCCATGCTCCGATTGTAACCGCGAATCGAAGGTATCAGCCTATATCCAGCAGGCCCCTGTACCTTCGGGTGAACTGTTTAGGAACGGTGAAGGCGGGTGGTCTTGCGGGAAAAACAGCATTCCGCACTTAGCTGTCAGCATTCGGCCATTCTGACTGCCCACTGAGTGCTGATTGCTAAATGCCGATTGCTAAGTGCCATGTCCAAACCGTTGCCCTGCGCCGGGTCTAATACCGTCGGTGCGCGCAGCCGGTTGGAAAGTTAACCATTTTGGCGTATAAAAGTTAGTTGAGACGCGCACGCTCCTGCTCCCTCCGTGCGTCCACAACGCATCTCATAGCTCGAGCGAGGAAGTATGTCCAGTGTGACTGCGGCGCATGTCCCCAAAGGTTTAGAAGGAATAGTCGCCACCACCTCCAGCATCTGTTTCATCGACGGCGATCGTGGCGTTCTGGCCTACCGCGGCATCGATGTCCATGAATTAGCCGATCATTCCACCTTCGAGGAAACCTGTTATCTCCTGTGGTATGGTCGCCTGCCAACGCGCAATGAACTCAAGGAAGTCCGTGACCGCCTCGCCGAGGAGCGCAAACTCGATCCCGCAATCATCAGCCTGTTGCGGTCGGCCCCCAAGCACGTTGTGCCGATGGACGTATTGCGTACCGCCGTATCCGCGCTGGCCTTCTACGACGCCGAAGAGCGAAAGAACGACCACGACGCCAACGTCCGCAAGTCGATTCGCCTGACCTCCCAGATTCCCATGATCGTGGCCGCCTACGATCGCATTCGAAAAGGGAAGTCCGTCGTAGAGGCCGACCCGTCGCTTTCTCACGCCGCCAACTTTCTTCTGATGCTCAATGGCGCCAAGCCCACGCCGACCGCCGAGCGCGCTCTTGACATCGCACTCATCCTGCACGCCGACCACGAACTCAACGCTTCGACGTTTGCCGCGCGAGTCACCGCGGCCACTCTTTCGGATATGCACTCCGCCGTCGTCTCCGCCATCGGTTGTCTGAAAGGCCCATTGCACGGCGGAGCCAATGAGGCCGTCTTCCACATCCTGGAAGCGATCGACAAATCGGGCTCCGATCCGGTGGAATACATCAAGGGAATGCTGGCGCAGAAAAAGAAGGTCCCTGGATTCGGCCATCGCGTTTATCACACCGAAGACCCACGCGCGACGCACCTGCGAAAGATGTCGGAAGATCTTGGGAAATCCAGCGGCCAGGCCAAGTGGTTCGATTGGTCGCACGCCATCGAGCTATTCGTGAAGGCGGAAAAGAAACTCAACGCCAACGTCGACTTCTATTCGGCATCGACTTACCACACGCTGGGAATCGACGTCGACCTGTTCACGCCAGTATTCGCCGTCTCGCGAATCAGCGGATGGACCGCTCACGTAATCGAACAACTCGACGACAACCGCCTGATCCGCCCGCGCGCCGACTACATCGGCCCGCCCTACCCACAGCACTGGGTCCCATTCGAAAAGCGCTAGCATTGGGAAGGGCACGAGTTTACTCGTGCCGCGAAGCGCTGATAAAGATCTGGGTTTTGGAGCTTGCGGAAGAACTCCCGATTCGTATCACGGAAGCGTTCCCGATTCGTATCAGGGTATGCCTTCAGGCATACCGTAACTCGATGAAAGATAGCCCGGCTTTAGCCGCTGCGGCAAGACCCACCTACGTCTTCGGCAGAACGATGATGTTCAACGGCTCGCGGATCGTGTACGGCGACCCCGGTGCCTGGCTAACGCTGGTCGGCGTAACCGTAAACACAAACAATTTTCCAGACTTCGAACTAATCGCATACAAGTGATTGTCGTTGTCCCAGAAGAACTGACAGATCTCGTCCGTCGTCAACAGCCCGGTATAGTGCGTAATCGGATCGCTCCCGTTGAAGTGAAACACCTGCAGTCCCGCAGTTCCTCCCACTGCCAAAAGTTTCCCCGAAGGAGCCATGTCAATATCGAGGACGCTCTTGACCGCAGTCGTCGGCATATTCGCGAACGTGCTCTTCGTGGTCAGATTCCCCGACGCGTCAGCCGTATAGGTCGCGAGCTGTGGCAAACCGTCCGGTTGCCACGAATTTGCATTCAGGGGCTGGAGCGAAATGGCCACATGATTCGTCGGATCAGCAGTCGCCAGGTAAGGACAATAAAACGATCCACTCTTCGCCGCGGGAATTTCCGGATTGATATTCAATTCGGCAAGCGCTCCATCACTTTTCCGCTCAAACCCGAATATGTCCCCACTGAAGTGATAGCAATAAGATCCATATGCGTAAACGTTGTTCCCAGTAAAGCTGAGCGGCTCCCAGAACTGCGTACTTGCAGCGCGAGTCATCCCCAGGTAATTCAACTGTCCCGTAGCTTTTTCAATATCAAAGAATTGATAGGTGTTGTTGGCGCCGTTGTTGCCATAAATATCTTCGTCATAAAGCGTCGTGCCGGTATGGTCGAGAAACAAGGCACCCGGTCCGCCGCCAACGGGATTGTTGAACTGCTGCGCGTTGATCGAGGCCACTTCCGTCAGCGCCCCATCGGACGCAATGGAAAACGAGTAGATCTCGATTCCGTTCGTGCCGAAGAGATACTTTCCGTTCACCGCCATGTTCTGCACGTCGGCCGGAAAGGGCGAACCTGACACCCGCGTAAGCTTGCCGTTCGAAGCTGCCGCGAAAGCTCTGATCTCATAACCGCCGCCGACCGCGCTGGATACATAAACAAACGCGACCGGCGAACTCGTAGGCGGGCCTTGGCCCAACGCCGCTGTCGTGCATAACGAAATCACTGAGCAAACGAATTTGATGTACCGCGTCATCATCCTCTTCCCGCCTTCTCTCTTCGCTAAGCGCGTCGCATAAAAAGTGAAAGTAGCGGGGAATCAGATGCCCGCAGAGGATCGTGGGTTGGCCTCATCAAGAAGGTGCCGAATCGGACGAGCAAGCGGCGCAGAAACCCATGGGCAGTGGCCCATTCTGTTTTGTCATCCCGAGCAAGCGTTCTTTGCGCCGCGAGGGATCTGGGCGGGCCGCGCGAAGCGTCGCGTACTTTACGACGCAAAACTCGCGCGTTTGGCTCGCTTCAGTATCATCTCCTACTGCGGAGCAACGCTAAAATCCACCGTATTCGAGTTCATCCCGCCGGTGCGAACGTAGACGGGAACCTGGCCCCAGAACATGAGGTCGTTCGCCGTAACCGTGGACATGATTTGTTTCGAGGTTATGAAGGTCGTGAATTGCGGGTTGCCGTTCCAGAACACGACCGCGTCCGTACCAAAATTATCGCCATTGATGGTCATGGTGAAGGACACGCTGTTGACCGGCACGCTGTTCGGCGTCAACTCGGCGATTGCCGGCGGGGAGAATGCAGTGACAACGGTGCGCGGATCATGATTTCCAGGTCCGTTGCCGCATCCGAGCGTAACCAAGCCTAGAAGAAGAAAAGTGATGTACCGCATAACGACCTCCTGCATAGATTTAGAAAAAGTGCGGAGGAGCAGGAGAAATCGGTCGCAGAAAGTCTGGCTTCGCCCGCCAGACCTGTCAAGATGAAAGAGTTTGCAATAGAAGCAAGATTTTGCGCTCGTAGCGCAGCGTGGCGCGGCCCCCCCGCCTTAGCCTCCGCGCTGCGGGCGTAGAATAAAGCATGGGTTCCATGCGCCGAGTCTATCTCGACAATAACGCGACAACCCCGGTATTGCCCGAGGTTCTTGAGGCCATGCGCCCGTACTTCGCGGAGCACTTCGGCAACGCCTCGTCCATCCACCATCATGGGCAGGAGACGCGAGCCGCGGTCGAGCGGGCGCGCGAATCGGTGGCGGCGCTACTTGGATGTCGGGCATCCGAGATCGTTTTCACCAGCGGCGGTACCGAAGGTGACAATCTCGCCATTTCTGGCTTGGCCCGCGCCGGCGATCACGTAATCAGTTCGACCATTGAACATCACGCGGTGCTGAATTCCTGCAAGCACCTCGAAGCCATCGGATGCGAAGTCACCTACGTTCCCGTCGACGGTCGCGGCCTCGTCGATCCCGATGACGTTCGCCGGGCGCTCCGTCCGAATACCA
>Ga0207044_1057_pt1 | contig 19516 bp, 25 predicted proteins | sample Alteio_BWMinCont_68_FD_153300 | JGI IMG/M metagenome (GOLD analysis project Ga0207044, IMG submission 153300) | Enriched cells from forest soil in Barre Woods Harvard Forest LTER site, Petersham, Massachusetts, United States -... | ecosystem: Environmental > Terrestrial > Soil > Temperate forest >... | reverse complement strand
ACTGTCGTAGGACTGGCCGCGATCTGGAAATCCTGCACGCCCAAAGGTGCTGAAGCTGAAGTCGAACCAGCAAAGTTGGAGTGGATTAAACAGAATGGCGAGGAGAAGCCTTCGCTGGTCATTTTCGATATGAACAACGCGAACGCCAAGCCGCTGACTTTGATTCCAAAGCTCAAGAGCAAGCTGAAGAAGACTTCGATCATCGGATTTCTTTCGCATGTGCAGGGCGACTTGAAGCAGAAAGCCCATGAAGTGGGATGCGACATGGTTCTGCCGCGCTCGGCCTTCTCGCAGAATCTGCCGCAGTTGCTGCGCCGTCACGGTGCGCCAGAAGACGAAGCCGCCGCGGAATAATGCAGTCGCGAGCGTCCTCGCTCGCGCGACTGCGTACGCTCAAAGATGGTTGTTATTGCTCTGGATTTGTCCCCGGTTATGGGCGGCAAAATTGCTCAGGCACACATATACGGTAGCCACCAGCGTGAGCACTCCCGTTATCGCCCATCGGTCCCAGTGCAAGCCCGCACTCGGCTGAACCTTGAACTCATGCCCAAAGCTGAAGATCTGACTAAAGGGGACTGGAGCTATGAAGTAGAGGTAGAGCGGCAAACAAAGTAGCGATGATGCGAGCGCGATCCCCGCAGCAACTCGCGGGCTCACAAAGGTCACAATCAGAGCCAGCAGAAACAAAGAATCCCAACGTCCGTTATCGAGAGCAGCGGACTGGTAAGCCACCCTCCGCTAAATTCCGTTCCGTCGAGCCCGTTTGAGTTGCGCAGGGCCACGTACACGCCCATAAGGCAAAGGAGGGCTAAAGAAAGCTGGTGGTTCCGGGCTTTCTTCATAGGGTGGCTCCGACGCGGCGGCGATTCTGCCCTTTACCCTGGAGGCCACTGCAAGCTTCGCCCGCCCAGTAAATGAACATGCAGATGAAAAACAGATTGTCCGGCACGCGGGCCGACGTTGAGCACGGTCCGATAGCCGTCCTCGATGCTGCGCTGCCGCGCGATATTGGCGGCGACGAGCTGGCAGCGGCCGATCAGTTCCGCATCCTCGGCCGCGGCTTCCTTCAATCCACGCACGTGTTTCTTGGGAACCACGAGCACGTGCGTCGGAGCCTGCGGATTAATATCGTCGAAGGCATATGTGTGCTCGTCTTCGTAGACCTTCTTGGAGGGTATTTCCCCGCGAATGATGCGGCAGAACAGACAGTCGTTCATGACACCGTCCATGGTTTGAGATAGGAGACACGCCGCGCTGTGCACGGGCGTCGCCGGGGACGGGGAAGGCGCAGAGTTACTATATCCGATCGGATAGCGTTTTTGCAGTGCGGGGTCTGGTTCACGGCGACTCGATGCCAAGGTTCAATTCAGATTCGAATACGCTTCGCAGAATTTCTCAGTCGAGCCTGACTAGAAAGATGGAACCTTGCGGAGTCTGAGTTTTGCGCGCGACTTCTTCGGCAAGTTTGCGATCGTCATCTTGTACGCGGACTCGCACCCACCAATCGCCGATTGGGCTGCTGAAACATTGCACCTTCGCGGTTTGATAACGGTGGGACAGATGGTCGGCTAACTTATCCGCCGAGTGTTCTTTCTCGAAAGCGCCGATCTGTACCGCCCATCTCCCACCTGTTTCCAAGGAAGACGGAGCCCGCATGACTTCGATGCGGACCATCGCGACGCCTGGCTGCAAAACGTCCACTTTCCTGGCCGCGGCCTGCGAAAGATCCAGAACGCGGCCTTCCACAAAGGGTCCGCGATCGGTAATCCGCACCAGCGCCGAGCGACCAGTCTTTAGATTGGTTACACGCACAATCGAACCCAGCGGAAGGGTGCGATGCGCAGCGGTCATCGCGTTCATGTTGTAAATTTCACCGTTGGAACCGCGGCGCTTGTTGTACGGACCTCCGTACCAACTTGCGAGACCAGTTTCCACCAGAATCGGTTTCGTATTTGTTGGAATGCGGAACCCATCTTCCTCCGACTGTGCGGGTACAGTTGTCTCAGTTGGTGGCGGGGCATTTGCGGAACTGGTTTGCGATTCAGGCGCGGTGAGGGGCGGCGGGGGCGGAACATTGACCTGCGCCTGTTTATGTCCGCCGCAGCCAGTGAGCAGGAACAAGAGAAGAGAAACAAAAACAGCGATCCCAAAGGGACGGGTGCGACCCCCGCTTAAGCAAGCGCTCACGTGCGGGGAGGCTGGTTCTCCATATAGTCGGCGAGTTTCGCGAGCTTCTCCGACGCTATGCGTAATGCTTTGGTGGAATGCTGGCGGACAACCGGCACGACTTCGTCGTTCAGATGAGCAATTAACTCCGCCGTTTCTTTCTCCACCGTGGTAACTGCATCGGCCACGGATTTGTTGATGCGCGCAGATGCTTCTTCCACCTTGCGGTTGAAGTCGTTCATGGAGGTCCTTCGATTTCGTGAGCGCGTAAAAGAGCACTCGTAGATTGCGGACACCAGGCTCAGCCATTATTTCCTGCCTGCGAGCGAAGGTCAACGGGGAGGCATCCTGAGTCAAACCCCTAGGCGCGGCGAAAGTAGCGCGGTTGGCCACTTCAGTCGACTCGGGCTTTTTGCAGTAGAATCGCGCCATGCGTCCTCCGAGATAGCCTGTTAGTTTGTGGGATGAGGAGGCGCGGGGGTTGTACGGTCTGCATAAATGACCTTAGAACAAGCCAGGGAAACCGAGGACTCGATCAGCCACGGACGCTTTCAGCGCTCTCTACTCGGCTGGTTTGACCGCCATAAACGCGATTTGCCCTGGCGGCGCGATCGCGATCCGTACCGTGTCTGGCTTTCGGAAATCATGCTCCAGCAGACTCGCGTGGCGGCTGTTACGAATCACTATGAGAGATTTTTGCAGCGCTTCCCGAGCGTCGAAAGGCTGGCTGCCGCACGAGAGGCGTCGGTGTTGGCGGCCTGGAGCGGGCTGGGATATTACCGTCGCGCCCGCATGTTGCATGCGGCGGCGAAGAAGATCGTGAAGGAGCATGGAGGCAAGTTTCCCGGGAGCGTAGAAGGTTTGCGGGCCCTGCCTGGGATCGGCCGCTACACGGCGGCGGCGATTGCCAGCATTGCCTTCGGCCAGCTTGTAGCTGTGGTGGACGGAAACGTAGAGCGCGTTTTGCAGCGGGTGCATGGGAAGAAGATTGCAGGTGAAGCGTTGTGGCGCGCAGCGGGAGAATTGCTGAGTCAACTGCGTCCGGGCGATTTCAACCAGGCCGTGATGGAATTGGGTGCGACCCTATGTTTGCCGCGGCAGCCCCGATGTCTCTTGTGCCCGGTATCCGATCTTTGTGCGACACGCGGAGAACTGCAGGGGCAAATAGAGGCAAGAAGCCAGATTAAGCGACACATCCATTACACGCTCGCTTGCCGGAACGGATCGATCTTCCTGGTTCAGCGTTCGAAGACGGTAGCGCTGATGCCAGGCATGTGGGAATTGCCAGAGGCGTCCGTGAACGAAACAGCCGAAGAATGGCTCACTGTAAGGCATTCCATCACCGTGACTGACTATGTGGTTCGAGTGCTGCGGGGCACCGCTCCCAGGTATCTAAACGGACGCTGGGTGCGTAAATCCCGCGTTACGGCTTTGCCTTTAACCGGTCTGGCACGGAAAATCCTGCGCGCGGCCAAGATCATCTAAAATGTAGAAACGAGTGAAGTGGCTTCGGAAAATCTTCGGAGGAAACAACATGGCTGCTCTGACCGCGGGAAAGTCCGCGCCGGATTTTAAGCTGCAGACGATGGATGGAAAGCAATTCTCATTGCGCGAGGCACTTACGCGCGGCCCGGTGGTCGCAGCATTCTTCAAGATTTCCTGTCCGGTGTGCCAATACACTTTCCCGTTTCTTGAGCGGATTTACAAAGCCCATGGAGGAAAGAATGTAACCATCGTCGGCGTCTCCCAGAACGAGAGGAAAGATACGGCTGCATTTATCAAAGAATATGGCCTGACTTTCCCCGTGCTGCTGGATGACACGAATACCTATCCCGTGTCGAACGCCTACGGCCTGACCAATGTGCCGACCATTTTCTGGATTGCGCAGGACGGAGAGATTGAAATCTCCAGCGTGGGATGGGAGCGGAAGGAGATCGAAGAAATCAATCGTAAGGCCGCGGAAATCAATGGCGATGGACAGAAGCCGGTGTTCCGCAGCAGTGAGCAGATTCCGGACTTTCGCGCGGGTTGAGGGTCAAAAAACTAGCCCGCGGTCGCGGGCGCAGGCAGATAGATCGAGTCAGCGAACTTCGCGCGAACCCAAAGGCTGAGTCCACTGGTAACAACGCGCTCCTGTTGCTTTCCCGTACAATAAAACCCTTATCCGACATCTTCGTTTTCTGAGGAGCCTCTGAAGGATGCGTACTTGCATCATTGTGCTTTTCGTAGTTTTTGAGTGCTCAACTTTTTCCGCGACGCAGTCCTCGCACAAGCATAACCGAACGGCTACGGATTCCGTGCGACTGCCGGGCGCTGCCTTCGTTGCCATGCAGAAGATCGATCCGGAGCGCATCAGGGCGCACGTCCGTTTGCTGTCTCATGACCTGCTCGAAGGACGCGGTACGGGACAACGAGGCGGTGACATTGCGGCCGAATACATTGCCACTCAATTTGCCCTCTATGGTCTGAAACCGGTTGGCGACAACGGGACTTACATGCAGAAGGTTCCGATGGTGGGCATTACGCCGGCGCCCGAAACAACGTTTTCCCTGATGTCGTCGACAGGCGTGGCCTCAGATCTCAAGCCGCTCGAACAATACGTGGCCTACGACCAGACGCAACAACCGCGTTCCGACGTTGACGCTGAAATTGTGTACGTGGGCTACGGAATCGAAGCTCCCGAATATCAATGGGACGACTACAAGGGAATGGACGTACGCGGTAAAGTTCTGCTGATGCTGGTCAATGAACCACCCTCCGACGATGTGAATTTCTTCAAAGGAAAAGCGCTCACCTATTATGGTCGCTGGACCTACAAATATGAAGAGGCCGCGCGAAAGGGCGCTATAGGCGCGATTCTTATCCATCAAACCGAGATGGCGAGTTATCCCTGGGAAGTCGTTCGCAACTCGAACTCTGGAGAGAAGTCATACCTAAAGCTCGACGGCTCACCAAAACTGAAGGTTGCGGCATGGGTCCAATTCGATGTTGCGAAACAACTGACGGTTGCTGCGGGCATGGACGTGGACAAGATGATAGCGGACGCGCGTTCTCGCGATTTCCATCCGGTGACGTTACCCGTGAAATTGAAAGCACGCATGGTGAGCAAGATTCGCCCGTTTGAATCGAACAACGTGTTGGCCATGCTGCCGGGGTCGGATCCCAAGCTCAAGAGTGAGGCTGTGATGTATACAGCCCATTACGATCATCTCGGCATTCGCCCCGATATGCCCGGCGATAACATCTACAACGGCGCTAACGATAACGCCACCGGTTGCGGAATTTTGCTGGAGCTCGCGCGCACGTACGCCGACGCAGCGCAGAGGCCGCATCGGTCCATTCTGTTTGCGTCCGTCACGGCAGAGGAGCAAGGCTTGCTGGGCTCGGAGTATCTGGGCAAGCATCCGCCGGTTCCGGCAGGCAAGATCAGCCTTGATCTGAACTATGACGACATACCGCCCCTGGGCGCACCAGAGGAAGTTGAGGTTTCGGGAGCCGAGCGCACGACATTTTACCCGGAGATCGAGGCCATGGCGAAAACTTTCCGGCTGACGATTCGCCCTGATTCGCGCCCTGAGGCCGGACATTATTATCGATCCGATCACTTCAGTTTGGCGCGCGTGGGCATTCCATCGTTCTCGATCAACGAAGGCACAAAATATAAGGGACACGATGCCGCATGGGGCATGCAACAGGCCGAAGAGTACACCTCCAAGCACTATCATCAGCCGAGCGATGAATATCATCCGAGCATGGATTTTACCGGCGATGCGGCGATGGCGCGATTCGGATTCGTGCTGGGATGGGAAGCCGCATCGCAAACCAAACTCATCGGCTGGCAGAAGGGCGATGAGTTTGAGGCGGCTCGCATCAAAAGCTTTGCCGGCGCGCAGTAGGTCCGGTTCAGTTTGCCATCGTTTTGAGGTCAGGGCTTAGGATCAGCGTGGCTTCGGTAAGGCGCTGCACGTCATTCGCACTCAGGCCGGGCGCGACTTCTTCCAGTAACAAGCCCGAAGGCGTCACGTGAATGACTGCCATCTCCGTGACGATCGTATTCACGACTCTCACGCCAGTCAGTGGTAGCGTGCATCTCTTCAGGATTTTCGGTTGGAGATCTTTGGTCGTGTGCTCCATGGCGATAATCACGCGGCGCGCGCCCGCCACCAGGTCCATCGCGCCACCCATGCCTTTTACCATTTTCCCTGGGATCATCCAGTTCGCCAGGTTCCCTTCCTCATCGACTTCCATGGCGCCCAGAACGCTGAGGTCAATGTGGCCGCCGCGAATCATGGCGAAAGAGTCGGCGCTTGAAAAATAAGCCGTGCCTGCCATTTCGCTGACGGTTTCTTTTCCGGCATTGATCAGATCGGAATCCTCCTGGCCTTCGATCGGATACGGGCCGATGCCCAACATGCCATTTTCGCTTTGCAGGATTACATCCATTCCCGCCGGAACGTAGTTGGCTACAAGCGTCGGCATCCCGATACCGAGATTAACGTAGAAACCATCTCGCAGTTCTTGAGCGATACGCTTGACGATGCGTTCGCGCTTATCGACATCTTTGCCGGGCATGCGGCCTAACTTACCTTTCTCGTCGTTCGTTTCTCGATTCGCCTCTCGTACAACTCACCCTGGAAGATGCGATTCACGTAAACGCTTGGCGTGTGTATCAAATCAGATTCCAGCTCGCCCACATCAACCAGATGCTCGACTTCCGCGATCGTCACCTTTGCCGCGGCTGCCATCATCGGATTGAAGTTGCGGGCCGTCTTTCGATAAACGAGATTGCCCCACTTGTCGCCCTTCCACGCTTTCACCAGTGCGAAGTCGGCTTTCAGCGCGTGTTCCATGACATACATGCGACCGTCGAATTCGCGCGTCTCTTTATTTTCAGCGACGATCGTTCCGACTCCGGTGGGCGTGAAGAAGGCAGGGATGCCAGCGCCGCCCGCCCGCATGCGCTCGGAGAATGTTCCCTGCGGCACCAGATCCAACTCGACTTTGCCTTCCAGAACCATCCGTTCGAGTAGCTTATTTTCGCCGACGTAGGTTCCGATGTGTTTGCGAATCTGTCCCGCGGAAAGCAGAAGGCCCATGCCCAAACCGTCTACGCCAACGTTGTTGCTGATTGTGGTTAGATTCTTCACGCCCTTGCGGACGAGAGCGCGAATCAGGTTCTCCGGAATGCCGCAGAGCCCAAAACCGCCAACCATAACGATGGCGCCGTCGGAGATATCGCGAACGGCCTCGTCGGCATTAGCAACGACTTTGTTCATGAGAAAAAGAATTCTAAATGAGAATTGAGACAGTGAGCCAATGAATCAACGACTCAATTCATTTGCTTCCGTTTGGCTGGCCCGATTTTCTTCAGCTGATGGGCCCGCTCAAACTCCATTGCCAGTTCTCGCGTGTCGAGATTTTCGCGGATATGCGCGAGATGTTGCTCCAGTCTCAGCAGAGCGTTTCGAATATTCGTCTTATTGGTGAGAGCGATGTCGCGCCACATGGAATAAGGACTGCCCGAAATACGCGTCATCTCACGCAACGCGCGGCCGCCGGCTTCGAGGAGTGGCGCATCTGCGCCATATTCATCAACCAACGCAGCGGCGAGCGCGGTTGAAATCATTTGAGGCAAATGACTGATCCAGGCACACAACTGGTCGTGCGCGCCGGCATCCATGCCGGCGATGCGCGCGCCAATCTTCTCTACCCATTCCAGATACTCTCCACTCAAATCGTCGTAAATCTTTTGCCCAGCAACGGGCGTCACGAACCAGGCTGCGCCCTGAAAAAGATCGGGGTCGGCATATTCCACGCCAGATTGTTCCTTACCCGCCATGGGATGACCTGCGAGAAAACGAGCGCCGGTGTTCTTGCGAAAGATTATTTTAGCTTTCTCAAGGACCAGCGCCTTGGTACTACCGACATCCGTGAGCAGGGTCTTCGGAGGCAGCACCGGACCGAGCCGCTCGATCAAATCGATGATTCCGCTGACGGGCGTAGCGAGCACAATGATCTGGCTGCCACGAACCGCGTCGGCGGGGTTTGTGTGCCCAGCATCAATCGCAGCCTTAGTTCGCGCGCGCTCGAGAACGGGCGCCCGATCGCAGCCAATGATTCGTCCGGCAAACCCACGCTTCTTCACAGCGAGGGCGAAGGAACCGCCAATTAAGCCAGTCCCAACAATCGTGATTTGGCGAATAGGCATCAGCTAATTTCACCACAGAGAAACTGAGAATCACGCGATTGTGCGGCCAACAGCCGGCGCAATGATTCGCAACTGATCCATCAACTCGGAGAATTGATCAGGGTAAAGCGATTGCGCACCATCTGATAACGCTTTGTCGGGATCGTGATGCACCTCGATCAAAAGCACGTCGGCGCCAGCGGCCACAGACGCGCGCGCCATAGGGGCAACTTTATCGCGAATCCCGGTGCCATGCGACGGATCAGACGCCATGGGCAGGTGCGAGAGCTTGTGAATGATCGGGATGGCAGAAATATCAAGCGTGTTGCGAGTATAGGTTTCGAACGTGCGAATGCCGCGCTCGCACAGAATGACATTGTAGTTTCCACCAGCCATAATGTACTCGGCGGAGAGCAACAACTCCTCGAAGGTCGCAGCAATGCCGCGCTTGAGCAGAACCGGCTTCTTAACTTTGCCCAATTCACGCAGCAAATTGAAATTCTGCATGTTGCGCGCGCCGACCTGGAAGATGTCTACAAAAGGCAGCATGATGGCGATCTGCGAAATCTCCATGACCTCGCTGACGACCAACAATCCAAAGCGATCACCGGCCTCGCGCAGAAGTTTCAAAGCTTCCAACCCGAGTCCCTGGAAAGAGTAAGGAGAACTGCGCGGCTTGAAAGCGCCGCCGCGAAGCGCCCGCGCGCCCGCCTTTGCCACGCGCTCAGCTGTGGCGAAAAGCTGCTCGCGAGATTCAACGGAACACGGACCCGCGATCACGACGACTTGCTCGCCTCCGATTTTTAATCCGTTGGCAAATTCGACGATCGTGCCTGCCGGGCGAAAACTTCGTCCCGCCAACTTGTAGGGCGCGCTAATACGGTGAACGTGTTCGACTCCCGATAAGACTTCGAGGTTGCGAATGTCGAAATCGACTCGCGCACCCACCGCCGCGACAACAGTCTGCCTCGCACCGGTAGAGCGATGCACCGAGAAACCCATCTCGATCAGGTGTTCCACCACCTGCTGGATTTGCTCCTCGGTTGCCGTTTCCTGCATTGCGACGATCATAAAAAGGCGGCCGTTTTTCTCAGTCGTTCACTTCAGAATCCAATTCCGTATCACCCGCAACCTCGCTCGTTGGCTGCTTAGGCGCGATCTCTTCTTGCTGAATCTGGCGCATGATGTCCATGATGCGTTCGTAGATGCAGAGCAAATCGCGATCCGGCAACGGCCCCCGATTCACGCCGCGCACATTGTCGAATACGGCCCGCTCACGATCTGGCTCATAGATAGGCATACCAACGCCACGTTTCAATTTGCCGATCTCGTGGGCGGCTTGCGCTCGCTGACTCAGTAATTCCACGAGTCTGCGGTCAAGCTCGTCGATTTTCTTGCGCCAATCGGAAATGTCCATAGAAGCCATAAGCTCAGCCGTCAGCTCTCAGCTCAAACCGTCAGAAATCCGAAATCGTAAGCATCAGCCTGTCAACCACCTGAAACGGAACTCATCGTTGAGCTGAAAGTTGAATGCTGACGCCTGAGAAGCTGTTTTATGAATTCTGCCACAGACTCGGCTTCTTTGCCGGGATTACCCTCGATGGTTTCGACAATTGCACTGCCAACCACGGCCGCGTCAGCGAATTCTCCCACTGCAGTGAATTGCTCCGCTGTAGAAATACCGAAGCCAACCGCAATGGGAAGCTTCGTGTACTTGCGCAGGCGACGAACTAGTTTTTGCGCATCTTGATTCAACTGCTGGCGGGCTCCAGTCACCCCGGTTCGAGAGACCGCATAGAGAAATCCGCTCGACACTTGGGCAATGCACTTCAGACGTTCGTCCGTGCTGGTGGGCGCCGCGAGAAACACAGTTGCCAAATCGTTGCGTCGCATCTCGCGTAGATAGTCGCCCGCTTCCTCCACCGGTAAGTCTGTCAGCAACGCCCCATCAACCCCCGCGTGGCGTGCGACCTTGCAGAACTTTTCCAATCCCATGCGCAGGATCGGATTCAAGTACGAGAAGATAATCAACCCGGTTGACTGTGCATGCTGGCGCACTTCTGCTGCGAGTTTCAGAACATCAACCAGCGTTGTGCCCTGCTCCAGCGCCCGTTGGCTGGCCCGTTGAATTGCCGGGCCGTCGGCCACGGGATCGCTGAACGGCACACCCAATTCAATCACATCGGCGCCAGCCTCGATCGCAGCCAGGACGACAGCGCGGGTGGTTGATAAATCGGGGTCGCCACAGGTGACGTATGCGACCAAAGCGGGGCGAGTTGGGAAAGAAAGGGGCATGGTCTGCGAAATCTGGTTAAAGCTCGCGATTGGCAAAGCGAAATCCTGAATTGACCTATCCGTCGAGCTTCAGGTTTTCCCTTAAGATCCCGATATCTTTATCTCCGCGCCCGGAGACGTTCACGATCACGATGTCTGACTTCTTCATCCTGGGTGCGCGTTTGATCACTTCCACAACAGCGTGCGCCGACTCGAGCGCAGGAATGATGCCTTCCGTCCGAGCCAGCAGGGTGCACGCGTCGAGCGCTTCTGTATCGGAGGCTGAAACATACTCAGCACGACCCGAATCGTGAAGAGCCGCGTGCTCCGGACCAATCGACGGGTAGTCAAGTCCCGCCGACACCGAATGCGTATTCGCCACTTGTCCCGCTACGTCCTGCAGCAGATAGGAAAATGTTCCCTGCAGCACGCCCGGCGAGCCGCCATGAAAGCGCGCGGCGTGTTGGCCCAGGTTGTCACCGCATCCGCCAGCTTCCACGCCGATCAGCCTCACTCGTTTGTCTTTGATGAATTCATAGAAAATGCCAATGGAATTCGAGCCGCCGCCCACGCAAGCAATAATCGCAGCGGGCAGCTTGCCTTCGGCTTTGAGAATCTGGGCGCGCGCTTCCCGACCAATGACTTTGTGAAAATCGCGAACCATCGTCGGATACGGATGGGCGCCGAGCACGCTGCCCAGCAGATAATGTGTGTTGCGAACGTTAGTCACCCAATCACGCATGGCCTCATTGATGGCATCTTTCAACGTGCGCGACCCCGAGTCCACGCCGCGCACTTCGGCTCCGAGCAGCCGCATGCGGAAAACATTTAGCTCCTGTCGCCGCATGTCCTCGGTGCCCATGTACACAACGCACTCGAAGCCGAGCAGCGCACAGACAGTAGCGGTGGCGACGCCGTGCTGTCCTGCACCAGTTTCTGCTATGATGCGACGCTTGCCCATGCGCTCTGCCAAAAGCCCCTGTCCCAGACAGTTGTTGATTTTGTGCGCCCCGGTATGAAGCAGATCTTCGCGCTTAAGATAGATCTTTGCGCCGCGAAGCTTTTCGGTGAGCCGCCGTGCGAAAAACAATGCTGTCGGCCGGCCAGCGTAGGTGTGCAAGAGTTCATCCAAACGACGCTGGAATCTGCGATCGCGTTTCGCTTTGTCGTATTCGCGCTCCAATTCTTCAAGCGCGGACATCAGCGTCTCGGGGACGTAGCGCCCTCCATAGGCGCCGAAGCGACCTTTGACTGCGGCCTTTGTCGACTTATCGCCCTTTATAACTGTCGTGGTCGCCATATCGCTTATACGAGCCTCTCCGCCTGACGAACTGCCGAGACAAACGCTCGAACTTTTTCTGGATCTTTCTTGCCCGGTTTTGATTCGACTCCGGAGGAAACATCCACGCCCCAAGGCTTCAGGACATGGATCGCTTCTGTAACATTCGTGGGGTTCAGGCCACCAGCTACCACAACCTTCACGACCTGCTGCATGTGCTCTACGATGGGCGCTGCTTTCTCCCAATCAAACGTCATGCCGGTTCCACCCGGTTGTTGGAGACTGCCGGAATCGAGGAAAATTGTATCGATGAAGTCGCGCACTCGCTCCGCTTCCGGAAGGGATCGCATAGATTCCAATACGTGAACCATGCTGTCGACAAAACTCTTCGCAGAACTCTCCGACTCAATAAACGACGCCGCTGGCAAAGACGCGTAGAGCTTGAACCCAACTGGAAAGCACCCCAAACCATGCGCCGTTGTTTCGCTCACCGATTCGAGGTGCGACTCGAGGTGAAGTTGCGACGCGGTTAATCCTAAATCGTGCGCGAGTTCTGGCAGGTTTTTCGGACCACCACCGACGAACACTCCAACTTTTTCGACCCGCGCCGGCATCTGGCGCACAATCTCGCAAACAGTTTCAGGAGTTACGTTTCGCGGGCTCTTCTCGTAGAAAACGAATCCCAATGCATCCGCGCCAGCCTCAACGGCGCTTCGCGCATCCTCGAGATTCGTGATTCCACAGATTTTTACCCACGTCATGAAACTCGGTTCTCCGTCCTCAGTTGCTGGTGCACGGTTGATCAGCGCTGATGAGCGCATGGGATTCGCGTAGCGCTTCCGCCAGGAGACCCTTCAACGCTTCTCCGGGTGATTTCGCTTTCATCAAGGACTCACCGATCAGAAATGCGTGGTAACCCGCAGCGCGCAGACGCGCGATGTCAGTGCCGTTATTGATTCCGCTCTCAGCTACGCGCAGCGCGATCTTTGGAATTGAGTCAGCTAGTCGAAATGTGGTTTCAAGATCAACCTTGAATGTGCGCAAGTCGCGGCTGTTAACGCCGATGAGCGTGCACCCGGCGTCTTCGGCTCGGCGCAATTCCTGTTCATCATGTACCTCACACAAGACGTCGAGACCGTACTCTCCGGCCCGACGGGCCAGCAATTTAAGCTCTTGCGGGGACAACGCAGCCACAATCAACAGAACCGCATCGGCGCCGTTGGCTCGGGCTTCCAGCAACTGGAATTCATCGAGGATGAAATCCTTGCGCAGGCAAGGCAACTTTGTGCTGGCCGATGCACGCCGCAGATTTTCCAACGACCCTTGAAAGAACTCCTCATCGGTCAGGACCGACAAAGCGGCTGCCCCTGCGGCCTCAAGTTCTTGTGCCAGTCCTGCAGAATCGAACTCAGAACGAATGAGCCCGCGAGAAGGCGACGCACGCTTCAGTTCCGCGATGACGGCGATGCCATTGTGCCTCTTTGATTCCAATCCACGTCGAAAGCCGCGCGGGACGTGATTCCCAGCCTGCCGCTCCAATTGGCACAGATCGGCTGCAGGCTTCGTCTCCGCAATTCTTCGACGGGTTGCAGCAACGATTTGATCCAGGCTGGCCGGCATGGCAAGTTGCAACAATTATACGGGAGGGGTGTCGAGACCTTTGTCAACAGCTCGTCAAAGGTGGGAAAGAAATTTGGTCAGAGTATCGGGAACGCCGAACAAAAAGACCTTGGTGCCATCGAAGGGACTCGAACCCCCACACCCTTGCGGGTACATGGACCTGAACCATGCGCGTCTGCCAATTCCGCCACGATGGCAAAAAGTGATTCGTTACGGGGCGACCTATTCAGGCCGCCTTCAGGAGAGAACCACAGCTAATATTCTACAGGGGCATCGCTTGCTGTCAAACGTCGAGGTCGGGCATCAAGCCTCGGGCTTTAGGCTTTCGGCAGCTGAATCAGAAGATCCGCTCACTTCGTAACTTCGAGTCAGGGAGATAATCCAAGACTCTGAAGCCTGAAGCCTGGAGCCCAGAGCCCGAAACCTGGAACTCCCTACCCTTCAAGCTTCGCAGTCATTGTGATGTTGGCCTTGAGTACCTTTGACACCGGACAGCCGCTCTTGGCGTTCTCGGCCGCCTTCTGGAAAGCAGCTTGATCGGCATTGGGTACGTGGCCAACCACATCCAGATGAACCGCAGTGATCGTCCAGCCAGAATCGAGTTTTTCCATCGTGAGTGTGGCGGTGGTCTCGATGCTGGATGCCGTCAGATTGGCAGCGCCCAACTGTCCAGATAAGGCCATGGAAAAGCATCCGGCATGTGCCGCCGCAATCAATTCTTCCGGATTCGTGCCGGGCGTGTTTTCAAATCGCGTGCTGAAGGAATAGGGGGTATTGCTTAGCACGCCGCTCGATGACGAGACCGCGCCCTTTCCGTCCTTCAGTCCGCCCTTCCAAACTGCGCTTGCCTTGCGTTGCATTGTTTCTCCTCGAATTATGAAGTCATGTTCTTAGCTATTGTAGATGGAAGCGAACAAAGGTGTCAGGTCCGACGCATTTAGCACTTGGTATTTAGTCCGGCAGGTTCTAGTCAAAGATTGGAATCTTCAGGGCAAAATGCCGATTGATTCAGTAGAAATCGGAACAGCTCAGATAAAAGCCGCACTGTGGGCAGCTCAGTTTGCAGCGAATCTCTTGCAGTTCCTTCGAGCAGTTGGGACAGAAGCGTGATGCGGCGCCGCAATCGGAACTAACGATGGCATCGGTCACGCTGGACTTTCCGAAAACGATCGGGTCTGATGCCGGGCGACTCATGCTCGCTGAAACCTATCATCGGGAAACGGCGTCCGCAATTGCAATTCCCGATTCCTCAGGCCACTTTCGCATCTTCGCCGACTTTGATTTCCTGGCCGCTCGGCATACCGGTGCTCCAGGAATCGCCGACGATGCGCCAAACGCCCAAGCGACGCCACGCACGCAGGAACTTTCCTGCATCGCCGACGGTTCGGTGACCCGGGTCAAACGAAACCGTGTAACGGCCAATTTCGATCGCCATGTCGCCCGAGTAGTCCACGCGCGTGGTTTCAAAGCGCAGATTCTGGTAGCCCGAATCCCCGTACTGCCGGAGGGCGCGCTCAATCCCTTTCGTCCCCTGAGACGACTCACGATGCGAAAGCATCAACACGCCGTCAGAAGCGAACAATGCCGCTACCTGGTCATAGTTGCCGGTGTTGAAGGCCGTGCAGAAATCTTGAGTGAGACCGCGAATGGTTGACTCGACATCAAGTGGTGGATTGAATCCACTACTATTGGGGGGCCGGTACATCAAACTACCTCCTGGGGGGAACAGGACGCTGCATACTCTGAATATGCATTGTAGCGCAGAAATCGAAGTGGAAAACTGCCAAGTTTTCCTCCGCCGATGCGATTTCAACGCCACCCAAGCCGGTTCCCTATATGCAAGTTCCAAATCTTGATACTTAGATTATGATGATGTGGGCTGAGAGCTCGTTCATGCCCTCAACTCTCGACTGAGGCGTAAACCATGTACTTCGAACAGTTTTACCTGGGTTGTCTAGCGCACGCTTCCTACATGTTGGGGTCAGCGGGGGAAGCAATTGTGGTCGATCCTCAGCGAGATGTGGACATTTACTTGAAGGCCGCGGAAGAGCACAACCTGAAGATCCATCATATTTTCGAGACTCATCTGCACGCCGATTTTGTCTCGGGACATAAAGAACTGGCCGCGCGTACCGGAGCAAAGATTTACATGGGAGCCAATGCTGGCGCCGCATTTCCCCACGTTGCAGTGCGAGATGGCTTCGAGTTGCGAGCCGGGAAAGTGCTTCTCAAAGTGCTGGACACTCCGGGACACACGCCCGAAAGCATATGTCTTCTGATCACCGACGAAGAGAAATCACCCAATCCCTGGGCAGTCTTGACCGGCGACACGTTATTCCTCGGCGATGTCGGACGGCCCGATCTCTCGACGACACATACTCCAGCGGAGTTAGGGGGTCTGCTTTACGAGAGTTTGCATCACCAACTGCTCGCGCTGTCGGACGATGTGCTTGTCTATCCGGCGCATGGAGCCGGTTCCCTTTGCGGACGCAACATGCGCGCTGAGCGGTCTTCGACCATCGGCACTGAAAGGCTCACGAACTACGCGCTCCAGATAAAAAGCAAAGAGGAGTTCGTTCGGCAACTGACTACCAACCTGCCCACTCGTCCCGAGTACTTTCTGCAGGACGCGGAAATTAATCGCCAGGGCGCACCCACGCTTTCCGATCTGCCTGATCTACCGCCAATTTCGCCGGCTCAATTAAAGTCGATGCTCGACGACGGAGTCATTGCACTCGACGTTCGCCATGGCGATCAGTTCGCTCACGAGCACGTACCCGGCTCGATTAACATTGCCTTGTCAGGACAGTTTGCCTCGTGGGCGGGAACAGTCCTGGGCCTAACCGCTCGTCCAGTTTTAATCGCAGACTCTCGCGAGCAGTTATCCGAAGCTCGGCTCCGCCTGGCGCGAGTCGGTCTTGAAGATCCGCGTGGATATTTGAACGGCGGCGTTGAAGCTTGGAAGCAAGCTGGGTTCACACTCGCCGAGTTGCCACAAATCAGTGCGCAAGAGTTGCATCATCGCTTGCGTTCCGAAGCTTCCCAAGTGCTCGATGTACGGCGCGAACCGGAGTGGCACGCCGGACATGTCGACGGCGCAACCTGGTGGCCTCTGGACAATTTCAAAGTTTCTCCGCCCGAGATTGATCGCGACCGGCCCATCGCCGTCCACTGCAAGGGCGGATATCGCAGCATGATTGCCTGCAGTCTGCTGCAACGAGCCGGATTCAAGAATGTTACAAATGTGATCGGCGGATTCGACGCCTGGCAGCAAGCCAAACTTCCAGTGCAGGCTCAAACCGCAGTCGAAGCCTAGAAATGACCCAGGTTGCAAAGGCCCAGACGGTCAATTAAGCTAAGTTTCTCTGTAACTGAAAATCCCAAGCCGGGATGGCGGAACTGGCAGACGCAGCGGACTCAAAATCCGCCGACCTTCGGGTCTTGGGGGTTCGACTCCCCCTCCCGGCACCACACCTGAACCCCTTGGAATCAAACTCTAGCTGGCGCTAATTCACCGCACGGGATACGGCGGGTCGGTCTGAGATCGCTTCATGGTGCACAATTTGTGACCTTGTCTACTTTTGTTGTTCTTCCGCTTACAGTCTTTCCTGCTCGACTCGGTTCTCCGATTCCTGCAACTTTAGAATCGCGTCATTCATATCCGAACGGCTCACAATTGGTTACCGTTCAAACACGTGCTGGGGCGATTTATTGATGACTAGGGCGCCTCGGTGCACGCTGGGATGGTGGTGATCGGCGAACCGCCTGGGACTTTACAAAGCGCTCGGCGAAAAACCGATGTCGGCCGCCGAGCTCGCGAAGAAAACCAACACTGACGAAAGGTTCGTTCGTGAATGGGCCGCTTCGCAAGCGGCAGGTGGATACCTTGCCTACGAACCCATACAGCGTCCTTCGAGCTGAAGCGGAGAAGTTGGAGACGGAGACCGTGGAAGCCCGGCTGTTATCACTGCCACAGCCGACGATTGAACCTCGGCACCCCCAGCACGGCTGAAGGATGACCCGACCCATGGAACTCAGTGGACTTGGTCCGCGCTGGAATAGATCGTTGGCGGTGCTCCGGGGAATGGTTGTTTCGGTTCGCGTGTGGGCTCTGGAATTGCAGGAGCTGGATGAGCAACAATCTCCGTGTGTCGTCTGGGTCTTCCTTTCCGTTCAGCTTTGACACCATCGCATCCCAGCACTCGGCACATATGTCGTACTCGATGTGTTCGACTTCTCGTTGAGTGCAATCCCGAACTTCGCCGCAGAGATCACATTTGTAGACGATCATACAAAGGAGTCTAGCGGGTTATGAGACTCCGAGGCAACTGGGCCCAGGGGGACCACATCATCAGCGTCAGTGCGCCCAGACGGGTTATTGCGCAGCGCCAACCGATTCCTCTCGTCGCCAGATCGAAAGTCCAGGCGCGCCCAATGCCAGCGCGCCGAGCGTGGCGGGCTGCGGAGTATCGGAAGTGGGAGTGCACAGTGCCGCATCGGCCTGCTCGATAGTCTTATCCTCTGTGCCCTTGGTCTGACCCGCGACGATGGCCTTGCCGGGGATGGTTTCGTAGGCGAAGCCGGTCAGGGTAGCGGTGATTTTCATGTGAGCTGCCGCGACGTTGAGACGGGCCCAGCCGTAGTGAACATGCCCCTTCACAAGAAACTTTAAGCCCAGATAGCGGCCTTCGACATTAAGCCATGGGCCAACCGTGCCGTACTCGGTACCGGACGCCGCCATCAAGAGGCCGGAAAACGGCTCTTTGGGACCGATCGGTGAGCCCCATTTCAAGGCGAAAGCGTAGAACGGTCCTCCGATTCCTTTTGCTCCCACAACCTTATTCTTTCCAATTGGACGCGCAAATAGGCTCCGGCCACAGACATCACTCGTGCAGAACGAATGGTTTGAGATGGTGAAGTCGGCGATTCCGTCGTGGTTAAGATCAAGAGAAATCTCGTGCTTACCCAGGATCACTCGATGAGCTGGGGTGTATACGATTCTTGCCTCAGACGGCTGTGCCAACGCTAAGGCGCCGACTCCCGCTGCGGCTGCTGCAAGCGTATACATGCTGAGTTGCCGATGGAGCGACTCGGAGATCTTGGCGGGAATGCGGGGCCGGGAGCGGTTCATGAATCCTCCGACAGGCGAGAGTATTGTGCTCTCGGCGTCGTCGCTAGTCAATCAGCCGACCATCCAGTGAGACGCTCTTTGCCATCCTTTGGGCGACCAGGTTCTTTGCACTCGTGGAAATTGAATTTCTCTCTCAGGTACTGCTCTGCGGCTTCCCGGTCACGCTTGAGACTGTTTGGAGTGACGAATTTGTACTGGCACTTGGTACAGGAAGCCATCGCCGGGACTTTGTTGCCGAACCACTGGATGACCTTGAGTATGCGCTCGGCCATAACTGCTTACTCGTTTCTTCGCCCCTAGTCTAGCCCTGGCCCGACCCGTCTACAATCGCGGAGTTGTTGCGTGATTTGTTCGAGTCTGATCTCCGCCTCTCGAGATCCGCTCTATCTTCGTAGCTGTGACTCTTTCCCCACGCGAAAAAAGAGCGTTCAGCTCCTGGATAGCTGGTAGCCGTGTGATTGTTGTGACCTCATCCAGGAAGTGAATAAGCTCCAGATCTTCCGACGCCCAGCGAGGGGGGAAATATTTCTACTCGCGTGACGACGATTTTATGAAAGCAATCCCGTACAAAAGTGAACCTCACTCTCCGGTTGTCCTGGGCTGGAATGGACATGAAGAACGCAGGCAGCGCTCCCGCGTACACTGAGCGCTAACTCCCATCGCGTGTAATCTTTCATCGTCAGCGAGGTCGAGGTCGTCGTAGAAACCAGCCACCTTGTCTGGGCAAGCCAATATCCTCGGCATGGCATTCTCGACATAATTCATCATGTAGCGCCTCCCATAACCATTAGCCGGAGACTCCTTCGGCGACAAGCTCGATGACTCTGAGTCCTCGTTGATTGGGAGTCCGGTCGCCGTA
>Ga0207044_1058_pt1 | contig 19706 bp, 10 predicted proteins | sample Alteio_BWMinCont_68_FD_153300 | JGI IMG/M metagenome (GOLD analysis project Ga0207044, IMG submission 153300) | Enriched cells from forest soil in Barre Woods Harvard Forest LTER site, Petersham, Massachusetts, United States -... | ecosystem: Environmental > Terrestrial > Soil > Temperate forest >... | reverse complement strand
CAACGAACTGGATGCGGCCGCCAGATTGATTACGGGGACCGTTGGCGACGCAGACTGCGTGAAGTTCGCGTCCCCACTGTACTGCGCGGTGATCACACTGTTTCCCGCCGGAGCTGCCGAGGCCGTGAACGTAGCCGAGCCGTTCATCAGCGGAGCATTTCCGATCAATGTTTGACCTGAGAGAAAGTTCACGCTGCCCGTAGGTGTTCCGCTGGTGAGCGAGGATACCGTGGCCGTGAGGGTCAGGTTGTTGTTTGCCAGCGCAAACGCTGTCGATGTTCCCGACTGCGTAATGGTCAATGTCCCGTTGACAGTGCTCACTTGATAGTTGCCAAGCGCGGATCCGCTGACCGCAGGCGTGATCGTGTAACTGCCGACGATACTGCTCATTGCCGCCGGGGTGGTGAAGGTCTCGGTGAAGCTGTCACCGTTCACCGCACCGGCGATAGTTCCCGTAAACGTGGGGTTGGGAGCGCCGAAAACTCGAGCCGCATTGCTGGCGGAAACCGTAAGAGGGGCCGGAGTCACCGTTAACAGCACGGTCGTCGATGCGGTTGTGTACTGGGATGTATCGGCCGGAGTAAACGTGACAGAGAGCGTTTGCACTCCGACCGGCAATATTGTTCCCGCTACGGGGCTATAGACAAAGGTTCCGGATACCGTTGAGGTGGCGTTCAGTTGCGTCGTCCCCAGGGCAGCGCCGTAGACGATTGGCGCTGGCGTCGCCCAGGTCAGCGGCGCTGATCCGATTGCCGAGAGGCTGATCCCTGAGGACAAGCTCGGACTATAAATACTATCCCCGCTATAGCTCGCCTTGATAGTTTGCACAGTGATTCCGGGGATGGATACACCAGCCGCAGTCACGCTGGCCGAGAGATCGCTGCTCAGAAAGGAAACAACCGAGCCTTGCGTTGCCGACTCGACTGCTTGAAAAGCGACAATATCAGGATGCCCGTCTCCGTTCAAGTCAGCCGCGGTCACACTCGAAGCATTTGAAAAGGACTGGGGACCGAGGTCGAAAAATCTCGGGGTATTGAACGTCCCGTCTCCTTTTCCAAAGAGAATGGCTACCTGGTAGCCAGGGGTGGTGGAGACGTGGTTGTCTCCCTCTGTCGCCATCGCCAGATCCTGATTTCCGTCTCCATCGAAATCCGCCACCTGGATCGATCTCGGAAAGCTGTAATCCGGCATCGCATAGAGTACTTGCGGCTGAAAAGTTCCATCGCCATTTCCAAGCATCACGCTGACGGAGCTATTCCAGATTGCAGTGAATCCGTCGGCGACGTTCGTGATGGCCAGATCGATCTTGCCATCTCCATTAAAATCACCCATGCCGATCGAGCTTGAAGGTTGGCCGCCATACTGACTCATGGAATAGAAACTCGGAGCTTGCAGCGTACCATCTCCGTTCCCGAGCAGAACCGCTATGTTATCGAAGGCGTTATAGTCTCCTAAGGTCGATGCGGCCACGTCAGGCTTCCCGTCCCCATTGAAATCCCCGATAATAACCCCGGTTGGCCTAAGAAGCCCTAAGATGCCGAAAATCTGGTAGGACTGGAACGCCTGAAAGGTGCCGTCTCCATTGCCCAGCATCACGGAAAGAGCACCAGGCTGCACCGCCACCACAAGATCGAGGTTTCCGTCCCCATTTAGATCCCCAACGGCGAGCGCCACTGGTTGCTTGTCGGTGGGGTAAGTTCGCTGTTTTTGAAAGGTACCGTCTCCGTTGCCGAGCAATACCGAGACTGTGTTATCTGTTTGATTCGTTACAATCAGGTCGAGTTTTCCGTCATTGTTTACGTCTGCAACAGCAACAAACCCAGGTATATTCCCCACCGGGTAACTCGCTGCCGTTCCAAACGATCCATCTCCATTGCCCGGGAAAACCCACAAGAGGTTGTCGGGGGGGTCGCAAACAACGAGATCTGGCTTACCGTCACGGTTGAAGTCGCCCACCGTACTCATGCCCAACAGCGGAGAAGTTCCCGTCCAGACATTCGCCAAATCGAAGGCCCGGCTTGTCGTTCCCGCCCCAAGCGAGGCTGATGCTAACTGCTGGTTCGATTGGGCCGCATCCTGGAAACTGATCGGGCCAGTCGGAAAAGGTCCAGTTGCGGGTCCAAGTCCATACACCGTCGCCGTCAGATCGTAGACGCCGGGTATGCTCTCGGGGGCCGAGCGCAACGTTGTTGCCGAAGGATACAACCCTATCACTGTCAGTGGCTGCGATGCGGATTGGCTGCCGGCAAACGCGCCAGTGCCAAGAAAAACCGCCTTGAGGGAATGCGCTCCGACCCCAAGCCGTAGGGTCAGGCTCGCTGTTCCTGCCGCCGTCAGTTGCGCGGTGCCCAGCAGGGAGACTTCGCTGCATGTGGGGCTAGCTGTCAGGTCGCAGAAGCGCACAGTGCCGGGATGAACTGCCGTTCCATTTGAGACTAGGGTCGCGGTCAGGGTTACGGCCGTGCCAACTGCAACCGATGTTGTGGCAATCCCAACGCTGGTCACGGAGAGACTGGCAGACGTGGTTCCCGCAGCGCGCGATACGCCGGTTGCGCCGAGCAAGGCGGTCAGCATCACGGCAGTCATCGCCCATTTGAACTCGGACACCAGTCCCTTGGAACGGGGAATTTGTCTTGAAACGTCTCTCCGGAAGATTTGAAAGGAATGGACGCTATTCGTTAAGGCAACGAGGTGGTCGTGGAAGCCAGACATTCTTCCCTCCCCATTCGCATGGACTTTTGGATTTTGCAAGGATCCTATTCCTGGGCCGCCCTAATAGGAAATGCGCAATGCAATGTCGCTTGGGGTCATTTCGGGCATAATTCGTCGGCTCAGGGTCGGCGTCGAAGCAATCCGAATCCAATCGATCAGCGCTCGAATCGGCAAAAAGGTCATCCGTCCTTTGTGCCCGGAAGATGCCTGCTGCTATCCCAGGCTCGCTCTGAGACTGTTCTTCTGGACCCCGCGTTCATCAAAATTTTCTGGATCGAGCCAAGCTTCGAAAGCGCGTTTGCGTTCGGGCCATTCGCAGTCGAGCATGGCGAACCAGGCTGTGTCGCGGTTGCGGTCCTTGATCACCATGTGCTGGCGGAAGATGCCTTCGAACGAGAAGCCGAGGCGGAGGGCGGCTCGACGGCTAGGCTCGTTTTCGGCGTTGCACTTCCATTCGTAGCGGCGGTAGCCGAGGTCGTCGAAGACATGGCGCGCCATCAGGTACATGGCTTCGGTGGCAGCGGTGGTGCGCTGCAGGATGGGAGAGAGCAGGATGTTGCCTACTTCGACCACTCCGTGGGCAGGCTCAATGCGCATGTAGCTGGCGTAACCGGCGGCGGGATGAGGACAAGAGACGTTGGGACTGTCCGGAAGCTGGCCGTAAGGGGTGGGCAGAATGGCCAGGAAAAGCGCATTTTGCGAAGCTTGCTTTTCGGCGAGGGCGGCGTGCAGAGCCGATTCGCTGGCGTAGGGGCCATCTGCCAGCCAGGTCCACACCTCGTCATGAGCGCGCACCCCATTCCAGATGGCGGAGGAATGCCGGTCGGCATCGAGCGGCTCAAGACTCACGGAAGGGCCGCGGAGGGTCACTGGCCGGGGCGGCTGGACCGGCTTCCAGTGGAGTGCCATTGCTTCGTTGGAAATCACAGGGTCAGCTTATCAGGCACTTCGGGCGCGACCGGCGGTTACCGCGTCCCTATTGTGATTCCTCGACCGGGCGCCAGGCTTTCACCCGTTGATCGATCTCCCCTCTTTCTGAGGGACTTATCCTTGTTGCCGCCTCGTTGCGAAGGGTGGTTGTTTTCTGCTTTGTGTCTCCGGTGAGGTGGGGTTCGGCAATGCTCAGCCAGAAGTACACCAGCGCCGGTTGGGCTTTAAGCAGCATGGCGTAGTTGAACATCGCAGCCACATCGCCTTGCTGGGCGGATCTGTGGAGCCATTTCCTGGCCAGATCATTATCAGGCTGCAGTCCTTCTTCACCCTGGTAGTAATCCATTCCCAACTGGAATTGCGCATCCGCCGAGCCGGCTTCCGCGGCCTGGCGAAGCAGATCGAACGACCTCGCCTCGTCCTTGGGAACTCCCTGGCCGTTGTGGTAGAGGAAGGCGAGATTCAACAGTGCATCGGAGTTCTTTTGCTGCGCCGCCTTTCCGTACCACGCAAGCGCCTGCGCGAAGTCCTGGGGAACTCCTTTGCCATGAACGTAAAGAAGCCCCAGCGAGAATTGTGCGGGTGCGAATCCCTGTTCGGCTGCCTTGCGATACCACTGCGCGGCGGTCGCAGGATCTGCGGGGACCCCGGTGCCGAATTCGTACAGGATTCCCAGGCTGTGCTCCGCCTGGGGGTACCCCTTGTCCGCGGCCTTGCGGTACCATGCGGCGGCCTGACCGGGGTCCTTGGGAACCTGGGCCCCCAACTCATATTTCGTGCCGACCAGAAATTCCGCTTCGGCATTGCCGGCGTTCGCCTTGGCCATCAAAGCGGGGTCAATCCCGACGGTCTTAGCTGGACCCTGGGCCGGACCCTGGCCGGAGCAAATAGTTGTAATCATTATCATTAAGACCGGTACGGCCATTAGCTTTGCGCGGCTGCTCATCCACGTCCTCCGAATCAAAGAGCAAGATATCAGAAGGGCCCGGTGGCCATCGTTGACGAAGGTCAGGCGGAAACGGGCATTTCCTCTGCATTTCTCTGCCAGGGGTTTGGCCCACGTTACCCACAACATGCACCGGGGAACCTCGAAATGCACTGTTTTACGGCTTGTTGGAGGTGTCGACGGGGACTAGGCTTGGAGGATGAAATTTTCGCCGATTTTAGGGCTGTCGGGGATGTCCCTGGGAACGGCGGCTGGTGGCACTTCGGGCTCCGCGACCCCGCGCCAGCCGGGGGCGAACAAGCTTTCCACAGGAAAAGTCCAATGTTTTGCGGCCGGTTACCTACGGATGCATCGAAAATACAAGATATTGTGGTTTGAACTTGACTTGCACCATAGACAGCGGTATTTTTCCATCTGCGGCTGTAATAGGACCTTAATGATGTTCGGCGCGAACCACTCCGCCACCAGCCCGACAACAGGCGAGAATTCGCGGTAGAAATCCACCCTATTCCCCTCCGTTGAGCGAACACCCAAGGTCCGATTTGCCGATGCGGCTGCGAGCCAGATCGAGATTGCATCGTATCCATGTTTTTGCGGTTTAGGAGATTCCCATGAATGAGGCTCAGGTACATACTTCTGCAGCGCCGGTTTCTTCCTCTTCTCTTCAGAAGGGACTGACCTTTTCGCGGCGTTTTTCCACCGGAGACGTGTCCCCCTACGATGAAGTGCAGTGGGAGCGCCGCACCGCATCCATCAGTGATAGCAAAGGGTGTTCGATCTTCGAGCAGAAGGATGTGGAGGTGCCGCTCGACTGGTCGATGACGGCCACCAACATCGTGGCGTCGAAGTACCTGCATGGGCAGATGGGGACCGCAGAACGGGAAACGGGGGTTCGGCAGCTGGTGCAGCGCGTGGCGGAGACGGTACGCGACTGGGGTCTGGCGGGCGGCCACTTTGCCACGGCCGAGGATGCGGCCACGTTCCACGACGAACTTGCCCATATGTTGCTGACGCAGAAGGTGGCGTTCAACTCGCCGGTGTGGTTCAACGTGGGCTGCGATCGGCTGGAGCCGAATTCCGATGGGCAGAACTGGCACTGGGACCCGGCCAGCGGTGGCGTAAAGTTTTCGGCCACCGGGTATCGGAATCCGCAGTGCTCGGCGTGCTTCATAAACGCGGTGGATGACTCGCTGGATTCGATCCTGACCCTGGCCAAGACGGAGGGAATGCTGTTCAAGTGGGGTTCCGGCACGGGAACCAACCTGTCGTCGATCCGCGGCTCGATGGAACTGCTGTCGGGCGGCGGCCAGGCCTCAGGGCCGCTGAGTTTCATGCGCGGATTCGATGCCTTTGCCGGCGTGATCAAGTCGGGAGGCAAGACGCGCCGCGCCGCGAAGATGGTGATCCTGAACGTCGATCATCCCGACATCGTGGACTTCATCGAGTGCAAGGCCAAGGAGGAGGCGAAGGCGTTCGCGCTTATCCGGGCGGGGTACGACGGGAGCGGGCCGGACTCGGAAGCCTACTCGTCCATATTCTTTCAAAACGCCAATAACTCGGTGCGGGTGAGCGATGACTTCATGCGGGCCTACGAGAACGATGGCGAGTTCACCACGCACACGGTGAAGGACCATAAGCCGGTCAAGACCTACAAGGCGCGGGACATCATGCACAAGATTGCCGAATCGACCTGGCTGTGCGGCGATCCCGGCATGCAGTTCGACACCACGATCAACCGCTGGCATACGAGCAAGAACACGGCGCGCATCAACGCATCGAACCCCTGCTCGGAGTACATGTTCCTGGATAACTCGGCGTGCAACCTGGCCAGCTTTAACCTGCTCAAGTTCGTCACCCCTGCGGGGACGTTCGATATCGCCGCATATTGTCATGCCGTCTCGATCGTGATCACGGCCATGGAGATCCTGGTGGATAATTCCGGTTATCCCACCGAGAACATCGCCAAGAATTCCCACGACTACCGGCCCCTGGGGCTGGGGTATGCGAACCTGGGCGCGCTGTTGATGGCTTTCGGGCTGCCGTATGATTCGGCGGCGGGCAGGGACCTGGCGGCGTCGCTTACGGCCATCATGTGTGGGCAGGCATACCTGCAGTCGGCGGTCATGGCGGGCGCGTGCCCGACGCTGGCTTCGGCTACTCCCCTTACCGCCGGCGTGGAACGGGCTAGTATCGGTAGTGGAGGCGCCTGTCCTGGCTTCTACGTCAACCGCGAGCCCTTTCTGGACGTGATCCGCATGCATCGGGCCGAGGTGAACAAGATTGGCAAGTCGCGCGCGAGCGGCGAGCCGTTCTCAGTGCCGCAACTCGATGCGCTGATCGACGCCAGCCGCGAGTGCTGGGACATGGCGCTGCTTTACGGCGAGCGGCACGGGTACCGCAACTCGCAGACCACGGTCCTGGCGCCGACAGGAACCATCGGCTTCATGATGGACTGCGATACGACAGGCATCGAGCCAGACCTGGCGCTGGTGAAGTACAAGAAGCTGGTGGGCGGGGGCATGATCAAGATCGTCAACAACACAGTGCCCGCCGCGCTGTTCAAGCTGGGCTACAGCAACGAGGCGGTCAACGCGATCGTGAGCTACATCGATGCTACGGGTACCATCGAAGGAGCGCCGGGCATCAAGCTCGAGCACCTGGCGGTGTTCGATTGCAGCTTCAAGCCGGCCAAGGGCACGCGCTCGATTCAATACATGGGCCACATCAAGATGATGGCCGCGGCGCAGCCATTCCTCTCCGGCGCGATCTCGAAGACAGTGAACCTTCCCCACGAAGCGAGCGTAGAGGAAGTCGCCGAAGCGTATGCCGAGAGCTGGCGGCAGGGGATCAAGGCGGTAGCGATCTATCGCGACGGCTCCAAGGGCACGCAGCCGTTGAACACCAGCATGGACGCGAAGAAAGAGCCATCGGCGCTCGACCTGGTGGGAAGCCGGGTGTTGACCCAGATGGCAGCGGGACGGGCTCCGGCGGATGCCGATGTCAAGGTGCTCGAAGCCAAGATCGGCGAAAAGCTGGAGGTGACAGCGAAGCAAGTTGTTGCCGCGGCCGGGGCATTCCAGAAAACGATGGACGAAATCGCCAAGGCCGCATCGGTTCCGGTGATCAATGCCTCGGCGGCGTTTGAGACTGCGGCCAAGGCGGCAGCGCAGGACCTCAATGCTCCTCCGCGCGCCGTGCGCCACCGGTTGCCGGAAGAGCGGGCGTCGGTCACGCACAAGTTTTCGATTGCGGGCCACGAGGGCTATATCACGGTGGGTCTCTACCCGACCGGGCAGCCCGGCGAGATCTTCATCAAGATGGCGAAGGAAGGATCGACTGTCTCCGGCATGATGGATTCCTTCGCCACAGCCATCTCGCTGGCTCTGCAGCATGGGGTGCCGCTGCGCGTGCTTTGCGAGAAGTTCGCTCATACGCGCTTTGAGCCCTCGGGGTGGACGGGCAACGAGAAGATCGGCTTTGCCAAGAGCCTGATGGACTACATCTTCCGCTGGCTCAATCTGCGTTTCCTGTCTGGCGAGCAGTTGACACTGTTTGCAGGATTGGCTCCGCAGGCTACGCCGCTGCCGGCGAGCCCCAGCCTTCTACCGGAGACAGAGCCGGAAGAAGACGGCGGCATTTCGCAGGGACAGCTGTCGCGGCTGGCTGAAGAAGTAGCGCGCAAACTGAACCAGGTGAGCGGCCAGACTGGGGCGAGCGGGCAACCCAGCCTAGGAAACTCCGGGATGGGTTCGACGTCCGCACCGGCCGGCGGCATCGCACCGGAGATCGAAGCGGAGGGAACGGGGCTAGCCAGGCCCACGCACGGGCCCGGCTTGCAGGATCGCGGCCTATACCATGCCTCCGACGCCATGCGCGATCTCTACGACATGGGCGACGCGCCCAGTTGCGGCGTGTGCGGCGCCATCATGGTCCGCAACGGCAGCTGCTATCGCTGCATGAGCTGCGGCTCGACGAGCGGATGTTCATAGCTTCGGGTATGAGTGCAGATCAACAACAACAACATTTGTTTGTGGATTGACGCATAAGCCTGAAGTCATCAGACCACATAACGCTGAAGTTAAGGCCCCGTAAGGCTAAATGCTTACGGGGTTCACTTCCTGCGATTCGTTAGCCGCTGGAGGGCATCTCGGATTTCATTACAATGGGGCGGGCGGTGCCGCGTCAACCCTCAATGTCTTCATAATGAATTCAAATCCCAGAGCTGCCTCGTGTTAGTCATGAGTCATTACGGGTACTTAAGTATTACGTCGGTGCACCGTCTGGTGCCTGACTGTCTTCATTGGATGGTAACTTAAGTTACTAACTCGGCAATCTGTTCTTACGGTGTGCGGAAAAGACAGCATCGCGCCGGCCGGTTGCAGAAAGCCGAACCGTGTTTGTGCTACCATCCTGATGCTTGCACGAGCTGACGAAGTTGGCCTATCAAATCCCTAAATCTCTGCCTCTCGTCATTTCAGACGTGTCTTGGACCTGCCATTGGCGGTGCGGTCTTGCTCCACGCGTCTGTCGCTAAAAGCATAACCGCGTTCATGAGCATCCCACTGCGGCGCTCCATCAGGGGATTGCCGCGAAAGTTCAACTTCACCTGCTCCGGCGCTTTCGCATCAGATGAGCATCCGGATAGCTCTTCGATCTCATCCGGTTGAACAAAGTGGAGGGGGCGTCACCGAATCATGGGAGACCGTTCATGTGCAAGAAGTGCGTCATAACTGTGTGTTTACTGGTGCCAACTGTTTTGTCAGTAGCGGCTCAGACCATCGATGTGAATACTTCGACCGATAATGGTTCTCCGAACAATAACATTGTCAGTCAATCATTCTCGACTGCATATCCAAACGAGCTACTGCTCGTGTGCATTTCTGCGGACAGCACCTCGTCACCGGACACCACAGTAATGAACATTACCAATACAGGCGCCCCCTTAAATTGGACATTGGTGAAGCGCACAGGGTTGACAAAACATAATAACGGACAGCTAGGCACTGCGGAGCTTTGGGCAGCAACGGCGACTTCCCAGTTGGCCGGGGTCGTTGTAACAGCAACGTTGTCTGAAAACGTCGACTCTTCTATGACGATCTTGGGATTTCCATCTGGATCCATTGGCACCACCGGGAGCGGAAACGCCGATCCTGGCGCCCCGACGGCTTCTCTGACTACGACTGCGAACGGGTCGCTGGTCATTGGCGTCGGCGATGATTGGGACAACGCTATAGCCCGCACTGTCGGTTCAGTGCAAACACTCGTGCACCAGTACCTGGCCCCAGTTGGAGATACGTATTGGGTGCAGATGCTCTCTTCACCCGTGCCTTTGAGTGGTACGACGGTTACGATTAATGACACTGCCCCGACAGCCGACCGATTTGACATGAGCATTGTGGAGATCACATTCGGTCAGGCGACGCCTCCACCTCCTCCGACAACCTACACCATCGCTGGAACCGCTGGTATTGGGGGAGCCGCCATTGTGTTAAGCGGCACTGCCAGTGCCTCGATGACCGCAGACAGTTCTGGAACCTTCGCTTTCAGCAATCTGGGGACCGGAACCTATTCCGTGACGCCAAGCCTCACCGGCTACACCTTCAGCCCAATCAGCCAGACAGTCATCATCAATAACTCAGGCGTCACGAATGTCAACTTCACCGCCACCGCTCAGCCGCAAACCTACAGTATCTCTGGTACGATCACCGGAAGCGGCGGGGCGACAGTAGCTCTGAGTGGCGCGTCGAGCGCCACAACGACCACCAACAGCTCCGGCGCCTTCACCTTTAGCGGCCTTGCAGATGGAAATTATTCCTTAACTCCGACAAAAACCGGCTACACCTTCGCACCTACCGGCCTGGCGATCACGGTCAACGGTGCTAACGTGACCGGCGTGAACTTCACGGGGACCGGCAACGCCGCCACCTACTCGATCGGGGGTACTATCACACCGGCGACAATCAGCGCCGGGGGCACGGTAACTCTGAGCGGAGCGGGAACAGCCAGTACCGCGGTGGGCGCTGACGGCAGTTTCAATTTCACCTCGCTGGTGGACGGAACCTACAGGGTTACTCCCAGCGGCGGCTCAGTGACGTTCAGTCCGAGTAGCCAGAGCGTCACCATCAACAATGCGAACGTTACCGGCATCAACTTTACAGCAGCGGCAATATCGCAGAGCGCCTGCGGGGATACGCTAAGCTGGACAGACGCAAGCTGTCAGCGAATCGGTGCTGGGTATTTGAGCCCGCAGTGGACCGTCATCTCACGCCATGGCGAATACGGACAAAACGAGACAGAATGCAACATTCCAAACGCCATTACCCAGACGCCAGGGGAACTATCGATCGCGATGACAGCCTCGCCCTATACCTGTGGGGACTTTAGTCCCAGCACGGGAGCAGCATGTCCTTCGTCTGGATGCGATACGAGCGGAGGGGATGTCAGTCCTGCGTCCTGGCCATACAGCACGGGCGACATCCAATGGAACACGTTCAACATCTGTCCGAATTGTTCAACGACGACCTATCCGACAGCCACGTCTTGTGGCGGAACCTGTACGATCACCGTGGTCGGCAGCATGCCCTCATTCAGTACGGGAACCTGGCCAGCGTTCTGGTTGCTCGACCGGGATTGCCAAAACTCGAATAAATATACTGGCGACACTGGTGTGGATAGCTGCCCCTACGTGGGGGAGAATGGCTACATCGAGATCGACACTACGGAGTGCTTTGGGGGAGAGAGTGCCTGGTGTCAGTTCCATGTCGCAAATCCCAATTTCGGAATCGGCAACGGCTGTGACGCCGTATATTCGGTGAGCACCGGTCAGCATACCTTCCAGACTGTGTGGACAGCGGACAACATCAAGCAATACCTCGATGGCACATTGGTGACGACCTGTAACCAGTCGCTGAATGCGCCAATGTTCTTCATAGCCCAGATTCAATCTGCCACCAGTTCCGGCATGATTCCAGATGACGCTAATCTACCGGCGGTGATGACCTTAAACTCTGTCACAGTTACAGACACCGACGGGGACACGCTTTTCTCGGACGACTTTCCGAACCAGAACTAGAGTGTTTGCGGAGTTCCGCGCGGCTGAAACAGATTTGTTCAAGTAAAACGAGAAGTGGTACAAACGAGCGCGCCATCGGGACGATGGCACAAAGTGGACAGACTCGTCCGGTTCGCGCATGAATGGATAGAGGGGGTTCAGCCATATCGGGAGTTCTCGTAAGCGGTACCGATGGTCCCCGACGATCAGACCAGGAAGCTTCATTGCGTTCCCTGTCATCCCCACGTGATGAATCGGATCATCACGGTGAGAACAGGGGCCGATGGAGTTACTGGGCCCACATTGCAGGAGCTTCGAAAGGCGGCGATTGCGACCAGGAATGATGATTTTCTGTCTTCTCCGTTTGCGGAAGACACCGCCGCAAACAAGAACAGGATTCAAAACACCGCTTAGGTGTGCAAAGCGAATCGGTTCTCCGTTTCCTTAGCAATTTACTGCGGCGTGGCACGTAATCACCTCCAATCGAGGAATCACTCGTTAATGCGTGAGACAACTGAAGCTCGGAGAAGATGACCGCCAAACAAGAAGTAACCAAAAAATGGAGCCACTCCCTCGTTGTCCACCAGTCGCCCGGGACTTCTCGCAAAACGGCCTAACAAAGCATCCAGAGCCGGGACTTCGGCTCGCACCGGCAATGCCCCTGGAAGTGAAGTAATCTTTATCCATAGCTATCCATAGCTCAAAGTTTAGTTTGGTGTTGTAATGCGAATCGCAATAGCGCATTTGCACCTTCGATCTTGAGCTTCCTACATATATTGGTCCGATGGTTTTCAACGGTCCGGTAGTGAATATTGAGATCTTGGCCAATCTCTTTGCTCGATTTGCCTTGTGCGATGAGCTTCATAATATTGCGTTCTGATACTGTCAGGGCGTCCATCGGGCCAGCATCAGCGGGAGCTTTCGCAGTCGCATGTCTCTTCACCAGTAGATGCGTCATTCCCTGGCTGACGTACATCTGCCCGGCGGCCACAGCTCGTAAGCCTGCGACGATCTCTTCGGACACTCCATCCTTGAGCAGGTAGCCTTTTCCTCCGCAATGGATGGCGGTATCGAAGAAATCTGGATCTGTGTGCATTGTCAGAAAAACGATCTTCGTCGGCATCCCCAGCTTTTGAACTTCGCGAGCAACTGCGAATCCATCCAACTTCGGCATATCAATATCGAGGACGGCGATATCAGGCGAGAGACGCCGAATGAGTTGGAGGGCCATCTCTCCGTCACCGGCTTCGGCGACAATCTCAACTCCATCGTGCTCTTCAATGCTCGACCGAAGGCCCTTGCGAACGATGGGGTGGTCATCAGCAAGAAGGACTCGAATTGATTTGTTCATGATCACCTGCCCGGATGAATTTCGACGATCACTTCAGTGCCATAGCCGATCCTGGAGTTCACTTTGAATATACCCCCAAGTGAGTGTGCGCGTTCGGCCATGCCCGACAAGCCCAATCCATTGCGTCCCATTTGCCGATCGGGCTCTTGAGAGATGAACCCTTTGCCGTTGTCATGGACCGTCAGGACCACGACCTTATCCGTGCGGTCGATTCGAACGTCGACCTCAGTCGCATTTGCATGTTTCATCACGTTGGTGAGGGATTCCTGCATGATTCTGTAAAAATTGATGCGCAGATCTTCTGGAAAGAGGTCGTCCACATTATCAAGCTTGGACTGAATGGCGATTCCAGATGATTCAGAGACCGATCGAATAACTCCGGCAAGTGCTTTTGTCAGTCCGAGCCTATCAAGCTGGGAAGGACGAAGATTGTAGGAAATGTCCCTCGTTTCCTTGATTGCTGCGAGTGTCTCTGCACTGACTTCTTCGAGAATCTGGGATTGTTCCTCACCAGAATCTATGACTGATCGACGACGGACCGCTTTACGCACGAGATTATTGATAATTACCAACCGCTGGCCCAGGCCGTCGTGCAACTCGGCGGCGACACGTTTTCGTTCGCGCTCCTGCGATGCGATCAACTCTTGAGAGAATGCCTGCTGGGCTGCTCTCTCGGCATCGATCTGAGAGACCCTTAATCGCCAAGCGATCATTACAAAACTCAAAAGGATCACGATAATAACTGCCGAAAACCACCATGTCTTATAAAACGGAGCAAGCACACTGATATCGATTGTTTTTTCTTCGGAATTCCAAAGCCCAATGCTGTTGCCCGCAATCACGTGGAATTTGTAGCCACCTGGCGGAATGTGCGAATAATAGGCAGTACGGCGGCCCCCCGCGTCGACCCAGTTGGAATCCAGTCCCTCAAGTTTATATCGAAACCGAATCTGTTCAGGCTTAACGAAGCTGGGGGCGGTGTACTCAATTTCGAGATTCTCATCCGCAGGTCGCATCGTCAGTGGCGCCTTCGTCGACACCTCCTCATGATCGATAGATGCACTCTCAATCAGAATTGGAGGCGGTGCGGGATCCTGCCCGATGATATCCGGATCGATGGCCGCCACTCCATCCTGTGTGGGGAACAACAATTTCCCATCGTGCGTCTTTATGCCTGCCGGCCACAAGCCGCCGTTACACTCTTCATTGATCATTCCGTCGGCACGGCCGTAGGAGGTGGAGGCAATCGTCCGTCGCTTTCCCTCTGCAAATTCGTTCAACTCTTGCTTGTCGACGCGGTAAATGCCCTGGTTTGAACTCATCCAAAGGTCTCCGTTGCGGGTCTCCAGAATCTGGAAAACGCCGTTGCTGAAGAGCCCATCGCGTTTTCGATATCGAGTGAAATGGCTCCCCTGCAGACGTCCAAGTCCGTTGTCGTATGTCCCGATCCAAAGAGTTCGATCGCCATCTTCATAGAGCGATCGAATGTTGTTGCTAGGCAGCCCATCCTCTTCAGTAAAATGACTGAAGTGCCCGTCATGAAGACGAGTGAGCCCTCCATAGCCGCCGAACCATAGATCTCCCGAAGCGCTCTCGATGATGACTCGGATATCTGGAGATGCGAGGCCATCATTCGAAGTCAGAAAGTCAATAACACCGTTTCTGAATCGCCACAATCCTCGATCAGTGCCGAACCACAGTGTGCCATGGTGATCTTGTAAGATAGCCTGAACTACGGCTCCTTCTGGCAGTGCGGGAGACGTCGCCCTCTGAAGATGCCCATTGCTAAGGATGGCGAGTCCACCGTGTGTTCCTACCCAAAGCCGCCCTTGAGAGTCTTCGGCAAGCGCTGTCACGAGATGGGAAGGAAGGCCGTCAGCAACACTGTAGTTTGTAAATCGTCCCTCGTATAGGCGACTGAGTCCCTGCGCCCAAGCTCCGATCCAGATGGCTCCAACATGATCTTCGAAGATCGGGTAGACGCCAAGCGCAATTGATTTGTGGCTCATTGCGTAAACGGCGACCGTCTGTTTCTGTAGTCGATACAGTCCTTGTCCTTCTGTGCCGAGCCATAGATTCTGTTGCTGGTCTTGAAAGAACCTGGAAAATAGAAGCGTCGTGACTTTTCCAGCAGATAGATAGTCCACATAGCGATCGAGACGAGTACGGATGTGAACAATCCACGAGTGGCCATTGAAGCCGGGGTACGAAACGCTTGCGGGGTGCGCTACGTGTGCGAACTGACTGCTGTCTTTTCCCATTGTGATTGTTGCCTGCTTGCCGGCAACGGTCTCTATCCAGAGGGTGCCGGATGGGTCGCGCGCTATGCCCCATATGGACGCGCCAGAAAGCCACAACGGCAACTTGTACTTAGAATAATGACCGGCCAGGAAAACAAACAAGTAGTTGTTGTCGCTTCCCCAGAAGCCCTCGCACTCCCAACGGAGTGGATCGTATCTGATCTTTGATCCCTTGGGCGTAACATCGACTAAACTTCCCGCGCCTTCATCCCACTGGAGAATCGTGTCACCGGAGAGAATCCAAACATGCCCCTCCGGATCACATGCCAGCGCACGCGCCGCACCACTGGCCAGCCCAAGTTCAGCTCCAACGGTGTGAAACTTTCCTTGGTGATAGCGAGTGAGCTGTCCGCCCTCTGCAGTCAGCCATAAATCGCCGGTTCGATCCTCACACATGAAACTGAAGCGGTTTGAACCAATGCCCGGCGTGTTGCTCTTATCGAAGACCGTAAAGCGCACGCCGTCGAACCGGGCCAGACCATTGAATGTTGCCAACCAGAGATATCCATCCGGTGTCTGCACGATAGCGCGCACGATGTTTTGCGGCAGCCCGTTCTCAGTCATCCAGACATCGAATCGATATTGAGCGTGAAGCAGGGAAGCACTATAGAGCGCGGCGAACAGGAACGCGAAACATCGGAATGATGTTCTGAAGCGAGAGCATTGCCGGTTTCCTGGTTCAGATTTGGCTCGTGACATTTTCTCGGCGACGGGCAATCAATGATTGCTGATCCCTTTGCTCAAACGGGTAAATGTTTACACGTGAGTTTACTGCAGCGTGGACCACACGGGTGCCAGTGTCTCACAGATTGTCGTGTCGCGAGCTCAATTGTTTCCAGGCTGATGCACGCCTATCCTTATGCGGTCGATTAATTGTTCCGACTGGGCGCCAATGGCGTCGATCCACCCCCCTGTGTGGAACCACACAAGACCGCATGTAAAACCGCACGATCGCTAGTGTAGCGACCTCTATTTCTTCTTGCTCCTAGCTCTCCTAAGCTGGTCTTCGTAATAGCACACGAGTGACTTCGCTGGTTGAGGACGGTGTGCACTTGAAGCTCCACAGGTGAGTTTATGACAACGAAACCCACGCAACAGGTTCTCTTGAAGGTGATGTTCCTGGCGTTGATCTCAGGCGGACAACTGGAAATAGCCAGGGGTTTGCAGACTGCGACTCCGATGCAGGATGCACCTCAAGTTTCACCGATGGTCAGTGTAGCCGCGACTACGCCGCCTGCGGCGGCACCGCTGACCGCTGACCAGCTTAACGCGCTGGTTGCTCCAATCGCGCTTTATCCCGATGCGTTGGTCGCGCAAGTGCTGGGTGCTGCGACCTTTCCTGACCAGGTGGCTTTTGCCGACGACTGGCTCGCGCAAAACAAGAGCCTTACCGGAACCGCTTTGACGGAGGCGGTCGACCAGCAGACATGGGACACGAGCGTGAAGGCTTTGACGCTGTTTCCCAGCGTGCTCGATGATCTGGCGAAAAATCTTGCCTGGACTTCGAGCCTGGGACAGGCCTTCGATAATCAGCAGGCGGACCTGATGGCAGCGGTGCAGACCATGCGCACACAGGCGCAGGCTGCGGGAAATCTCAGATCGACATCGCAGATCCAGGTGGTTCAGCAAAACCCGCAGACCATAGTAATTCAGCCAGCCAATCCGGATGTGGTATACGTGCCGCAATATAACCCGACGATGGTGTACGGCGCGACCTACGTCGTTCCTTATTACCATGCGCGGTGGTTCGCCCCCGGCCTGTCGTTCGGCCTGGGCATCAATATCGGCGGTGGCTGGGGTGGTGGGTTCGGTTGGGGCTTCCGCTCCTGGAATATGAACTGGGGCGGCGGTGGTGGAGTGGTCTACAACCACAACACCTACATTCACAACAACACCTATATCCATAACAACACTTACATCCGCAACAACACGAACATTCATAACAACACGAACATTCATAACAACGACAACCGTTGGAACAACGCGAATAACAACCACGGGAATGACAACGGATACCGACCGAACGGCGATCGCAGTGGAGATCGCAGCTGGGCCAATGGCGGCCACAACGGCAACGACGAACGGTTCGGTGGCGATGGTGGCCGGCGGGATCAGTTCAGAGGGGACGGCGGACGACACGGCCAGTTCGGCGGCGGCAACGGTGGACGGGCTCGAGCCGAGAGTGACCGCGGCCGAAGCAGCATGCGCCAGGCCCATATGGGCGGCGGCGGTGGTCACCGTGGCGGCGGTGGTGGCGGGCACCGACGTTAGTCACCTGCGTGACTGCGCATAGCGCCTACCCGAAAACAATCGAGATTGGAGAAAAGCCGTGAAATATCCCCGGAAAAACAAGGCCCTTTACAATGCGCACATATGGCTGTCGCTGATAGTCATTGCGGGAATGAGCTTCGCCGGATGTTCGCGAAAAGCTCAAGTGACCAGTAACGTCGGCGAGCAAACTGCCTTTGGCACTCCAGCAGAAGCGGGCGAAGCGCTGCAAACGGCTTCCCGTGCCCATGACGAAAGCGGTTTAAGCAAAATCCTGGGCGAGGGATCGGCTGCGATCCTCAGTTCCGGAGACTCTGCCGAAGACAAGGCTTCCATCGATGCATTCACGAAGAAGTATGACCGCATGAATCGGTGGGTGACGCTGACGGATGGGAGCGAAATTCTTTACGTGGGCGCGGACAACTATCCCTTCCCCATTCCTCTCGCGAAGAACGCCTCAGGTAGATGGTATTTCGCTACCGCGGCGGGCGAAGACGAACTTCTGGCGCGACGGATTGGGCGAAATGAACTGCTGGCGATCGATGCCACGGAGGCAATTGCAAAGGCCCAGGAACTCTACTCCAAGAGTTCGCACAAACGTCATGTGACCGGGCTCTACGCACAGCGGATCGTCAGCACGCCGGGAACGAAGGACGGGCTCTATTGGGATGCATCGAAGGGAGAAGCACCGAGCCCGCTGGAAAGATTGTCCGGCTTTGCTGCCAACGCAAGTGCAAGTAGTCCGCTGGTATTCCACGGATACACGTTCCGGATGGTCACGTCGCGGGGAACAGCTGCGAAGGGGAATAAGAACTCTGTAACCGACGGACGGATCACCGAAGACTTCGCAGTCATCGCCAGTCCGGCACAGTACGCGGACTCCGGAATCATGACTTTCATCTTGAACGGCGACGGCGTTGTTTACCAGAAGGACCTCGGCCAGAAGACCGCCGAAGTCGCCGCGTCGATCAAGGAATACAACCTCGCGGATGGCTGGACGACCGCGGAGTAATGTGCTCGCGACAAGCCCTGTGCTGCTGCCTCCGTGTGATGGCGCAGATCACCTTCAACGCATTATCAAACCTGGAATCAAAAGGAGAAACACCATGAGGACCAAAATCGCTTTTGCCGCTCTTACCCTGTGTGCCGCTGCCACGCTTGGCGGAAGCATGATTTCTCAAGCCCAGCAAGTTATCTATGAGCCGGCACCGGCTCCCGTTTACGCACAGTCCCCAACCGTTGTTTACATGCAGGCTCCGGTAGTGAACATCGGGAACCGTCACGGCAACCTTCGCAACGCGCAAGGGAACATCGTCCAGGCCTATCAGCACATTGAACGCGCGCAGGCGGCGAATGATGGCCAACTAGGCGGACACGCGCAGCGCGCGAAGGAACTGCTGATCCAGGCGGACATTGAACTCAGACTGGCTGCCAACGTCGCTAACACGGAAGGCCGTTATTAATTGTTCTACAGCGCCTGGAGAATTACAACCTCTCCACCCACATTCAAAAACGGATTCGGAAAAAGCGAATTCCTGCTTTTTATGCGTGAATTCGCTCTGCACGAGAGACGCGGTCCGAAAGTATATCAGGGAATAACACCATGTTTAGCCTCATTCAGAAGTACCGCTCAGAGTTGGTAACGTGCGCGCTGGTCGGGGAGTTGCTGGCGTCGCCGATCGCAGAAAAGAACCCACACATTGGCGGATGCCTGGCTCTTGTCGTGTTAGTCCTGTTGCTGACGGGCTCGAATTACTCCGTGAATAAAACGCGCGACCGCGCCGTTCTGATTTCTCTCACGGCAGTCTGGACCACGATGCGGCTGGGCGAAGCATTCGACGGAAGCCACCATATATTCTCTTCTCTCGCGCCGCAGCAGGTCCCTGACGCCCGCGTGATCCTCGACGATCAGTACGGAAAGATTTTTCACCTAGGCCTCATTCCCGCTTACTCTTCGTATCTTGGGCCGGTACGACGAGACCAGCCGTGCAACCACCACCGCGACATAGAAAATACCGACCATGCTTTCGAGGGCTGCGGTAATTCGCAGGTAAGGATTGATCGGCACAATTCCGCCGTAGCCCACGCTGCTTAGGGTAATCATGCTGAAATAGAGCAGGGTACTTGTCTTCCAGGCCGGAATGACTT
>Ga0207044_1055_pt2 | contig 20998 bp, 16 predicted proteins | sample Alteio_BWMinCont_68_FD_153300 | JGI IMG/M metagenome (GOLD analysis project Ga0207044, IMG submission 153300) | Enriched cells from forest soil in Barre Woods Harvard Forest LTER site, Petersham, Massachusetts, United States -... | ecosystem: Environmental > Terrestrial > Soil > Temperate forest >... | reverse complement strand
ATGAGACTGGCGAACGCCGCCGCCTGCGAATCCGAATCACCCTGAATGAGGTTGCAATTTTCACCTCGTCTGCGGCCCGAACTCGCCAGGGACAGTGACACCAGTTCGGTTCCGACGGGGCCGCCATCGACCTGCTCAGTCGCGACCTGCTGCCGGTTCGCCGCCATGATGTTCTTGAGGAGAGGAAGACGCAGGCGGACAGATGGGTGGGTTGAGACGGTCGCCACCACCGGCATGTGGGTTGCCAGCCGCTCCTCAAAATCCCCCGCATCCCGCGTGAAAGCAAAACCCTCGGCCAGAGGCGCGACCTGAAATGCCCACTGAAAAAATGTCCAACCAAGTGCTCGGGCGACCAGTGGTGGAACCAGGCCGTCATCGTGATCGCCAAACTCGGGCCCCATCAACAGCAGGTCCGCGGGGAGGGGGAGTGAGCGGACTGCTTCGGACACCGCGTTCGCGATGCCACGTGCATCCCAACCATGGCGGGTGTTGATCGCAATCCACCGAGCCTTGTCGGCCTTGAGCGCCATCGCAAAGCGTAGCGTCTCATTGGCCTCTGCTCCCCCGAAGACAAGTACTGATAGCGTGCTACCGGGAGATTTGTCGCGGATCGTCAGCGCAGTTTCGAGGGCGGCCTCGTCGAAAGGGCCTAGCACGTGACGGGTGTCGCCAAGAGCAAGATCGCCACCATCCGCGACGGTAAGCTGGCGCGTGGCCAACTGCGGATCCACGATGGGGACCAGGGCAACAACGACGTGGGCCAATAGCTTCTCCGTTCCTCTTTAACTTAGCAGAGTATCGACGTTCCGAATCCCTCGCAGAAACCATCGCACGTCTGGCAAGCAGATAGGTTGGCGCTGGGAGCAAAAGTGTTTGACGCCGATCGGGAAAGGTAGGTCCTGTCGTTTTCGGTCATCGGGTGTACCTTCGAACGATGATCCGGGGTTGGCGTCCAAGCCGCCGATGGAATGGAGAGAACTATGGCGTTGCTGTCACTGGGCGATCTGGAATCAGCGCCCACCGACATCCGAGAGGCGCTTCAGGGTCGGTTGCCGGTCAACCTCTATCGCGTGATGATGCACGCGCCAACCGCATTGCGCGCGTTCCTCGCCTTTGCCTCCCGAATGGCTGCCAACAAAGTTGGCAAGCAACTACGCGAGGTCATCATCCTGCGTATAGCGGCGATCCGCGGCATTGGTTATGTCCTCCACCAGCATCGCCAGCTAGCAGCCGCTATGGGTTTCAGGGCGGCAAAAATCGCCGCCATCGAGGCGGGCGACCATCTCAGCACTGAGCTTTGCGACACGGAGCGCGCGTTGATGCGCGTGGCCGAGGAGCTGACGCTCGAGGGCAGGGCGAGCCGTCGCGCCTATGACGCGTTGGCGCACTACTTCACGCCCGAGCAGATCATTGAGGCAGTCATGATCGCGGGTCAGTATTTCATGTTGGGTGCGTTCCTGAGCACATTCGAGGTGGAGGTCGAAGCGGAGGGCGAGATCAGCGCTGAGGCCTATCTGGCGCGCACCGACTTGAAACCGAAAATCCTTTAAGGACAAGTGCCAAATGACCACTATACAGATTGATCGCTTCACCAACCGCCCGACGACCGTACCACCCCTCGCGCTGGCACCGGGTTGGCAGGCACGTCCGCTGACACCACCCAGCACGTTATTGGGTGCCGCAGGAGTTCGGGTGGGGCCGGACGGACGGCTCTATGTGGCAGAAGCGTTCGGCAATCGGATCAGTGCTATCGATCTCAGCACGCGGTCGGTTTCGACCATCTGCGAGGTCGGCAACCCGATTGTTGCGCCCGATGACATCGCGTTCGATACGCGCGGCATTATGTATGTGCCGGATGTGATGAGTGCCCGAGTATGCGCTCGCATGCCCAATGGTGAAATTCACGTGGTTGCCTCCGGCACACCCTGCGCTAACGGCATTACGGTCTATCAGGACCGCGTTTTTATGGACGAGTGCCGGCCGGCCGGCCGGCTAGCCGAAATCTTCCCGGATGGCTCGGCGCCCAAGATCCTTGCCGAAAACCTCCCTGCGCCCAATGCGCTTGCGGTCGGGCCCGACGGCTATCTCTATTTCCCGTTGGTGACCGAAAGCGAGATTTGGCGGGTGCCGGTCGGCGGCGGATCTGTCCAGCGTTTCGTTGGAAATCTTGACGTGCCGACCGCAGTCAAGTTCAACGCCAAGGGCGAGCTCTACTCGGTCCAGGCAAGAACCGGTGAACTGCTAAAATTCGACGTGACCACCGGCAGCCGCACCATCGTCTCTCGGATGCGACCGGGGCTCGACAATCTCGACCTGACGCCGGACGGGCGCATCTTCGTATCGCATTATATTGACGGCGGGGTTGAGGAGATTCTGCCTGACGGAACCGAGGTCCCTCTCGTTGCCCCTGGTATGCTGGGCCCCTATGGCCTGGCAATCACCGCCAGCGGCACACTCTATCTGTGCGACGGGCTTTCGCTGATTGCGGTGAATCGCGATGTCCCGGCGCGCAGGGTAGGGCACCGGATGGATGGACATTTTCCCGGCTGGGTGCGCGGGATCACTGAAGCTGACAATGGGTTCGTCATCGTCACGACGGCCGAGGGTGCACTGGCGCGCTATCATCCCGAGAGCCACGAGACGGAGCTGCTCGATTCGGGACTTCAGGAGGCGATGGACGTTGCCATCACGGCAGACGGCGAGGTGATGTTCACCGAGACGGGCACAGGCTCGCTAGTGGCATTGGCCCCTGGAAAGCCTGGAAAGAAGCGGGTGGTGTCAAGCTCCCTTGCACGCCCGATGGGGCTTGCCCTGGGTCGTGATGGAACTGCCTATGTCGCGGAGGCTAAGGCCGGACGTGTGGTGGCGGTCGATTCAAGTGGGATTACGCCTATTGTCGAGGATTTGGCGGAACCGCACGGGCTGGCAATTTACGGCGATACTCTGTTCGCACTGGACGTGGGAACGCGCCAGCTCATCGCCTGCGATCTATTAGCCCGGACCACCACCGTGATCGCGACGGGCCTGCCGATTGGTTCGCCCCCAGGGACAGTCGCGCAGATCCTGCCGGGGATTCCACAACGCATTCCCGGTCCTCTTAGCGCGTTCGCGGGGCTTGCGGCAGGACCTGATGGGACACTGTACGTTTCGGCGAATGGCTCAGGCATGGCGATTGCGATCGAACCCCCCGCCATTTAGTAGAGCGTCCAGGACCGACGCTCTGCTCTGGCCGGCCACCGTCATCGCGGATCTTTGGGCGACGCTGACCGCATTGGTCGCAGCGGGGGTGTGCTGCCCGATTTTGCCGAAGATATGATCGTGGTCGGCCACGAGACGGCGCTGAGCTCGTAGTTAGGTCGGATTGCACGAAAACTTAGGGCGGAGGAGCCGGTTGAGTCGGCGGCGGCGAAAATGGGATCGGCGAATGCATCGTGTTGATCGGCGCAGCAGCAATTGGAGGGCGAAACATTGCTATGCCTCCTTCGTTGCCGATCGCAAGAGCGAATTGATATTTTCTTGTAAAGTAAGAGCGATTTCGTAGATCGAGGAAAATGAATTAGGCTTCTCGATGATTAAACAATAAGAAACGGGTCGCATGGCCTGAACAGCCGAGCCAAGATGGATTGGGGAGTTTTAATGATATTGGCTAGGATCGATCTGTTTCTGTATCGAATGCCGCAGCACGGTAACGCAAGCGATGGATGAGTTATCCATGATCCGTGCTTTCCTCCGCGTGGTCGAGGAGGGAAGTTTCTCTGCGACGGCTAGGAAGGTCGACGGCTCCGTCAGTTCAGTTGCCCGGCTGGTATCGGGGCTCGAGCAAAAGCTGGGTGTACGCCTGCTCAATCGAACCACACGAAACCATGGGCTCACGGAGATCGGTAGACAATATTACGACCATATGTCGGCCGTGTTGCGCGATATCAACCGTGCCAACAATTTGGTCGCTTCATATCGTGATCAGATCAAGGGTGAAATAAAGGTTCAATTGCGCGCTTCGACATCAAGGTTAATCATGTCGGAGCTCAATCATTTCCTTGAACACAATCCGCAAGTGACGGTTGATATCAAGATATCGGACACGTGGGTCGATCTCATTAACGAGGGGATAGATGTTGCCGTCTGGCTAGGTCATCTCCAGGATTCAAGCCTCATGGCACGTCAGCTGAGCCGGACGCGGCGGGTCTTGTGTGGCACACCCGAGTATTTCGAGCGGCACCCGGAGCCGCAGCATCCGGATGATCTGCTGGATCACAATTGCATCACGTTTACAGGCAGTACCCACAGCAAAGATGTGTGGCGATTCCGCAAGGATGGTGAGTTCTTCAATGTTCCGGTCGAGGGTAATGTGAAGGCGAATGCCGCATCGGTTTTATACGATGCCATACTTGGCGGACTAGGCATCGCCCTGATCCAGGAGTGGCAAGTCTCGATGCCCATCGCCACTGGCCACGTCAAAGTGGTGATGAAAGACTACGACGCCAACCCCCCGGAATTCGATGTGCCGTTATATGCTGTTTATCCACATGCGCTTGGGCTCGCGCCAAAAACGCGGGCGTTCATTGATTTCCTTGTCTTTCTATTCAAGCGGTTCGATCGCGCAGCCGACAAAATCGATGTCCCCAAGCTAAGCTGATCATTGGCGGAGTCGGCCTATCAACCCGGCCGCCCCGCTTATGACGCAAATATCGGAATTCCCGATCACAAGATGCATGGACCTGCCCCTGAGATGCCAGCCGGCTTTCACCTGGTCAGCAAACAGAGGCACTCGTCTGGAGTTTCGGCCTGCACCATGCGCCGTGGCGAGCGGGATCGCCGCCTTTCTGCCAAGAAGCGCGGTTTCGCGGTCAGTGAAGGGATTTTCGCGCTTAACGAACGATTGGCGGAAGACCTGCCCTATTCGTCTACCACCCTATAGTCCAGTTGCTGCTGTCCTTGGTCAGCGTGACCTTCAGCCCGTCCAGGTCGGGGGTATGATCAACTGGAGGAGAGGCCGGAATTGGGCTCGACCTCGAAACGGCCGTCCACCGTGCCGCGCTCCTCGACTTCCATCGGCGGCAGCTTGTTCAGTCATTCCTGGGCGACATAGACATGGCAGGCGGCGCAGGCGCCGCCGCATTCTGCGCGCATCGGTAGGTCGCCGTCGCGGACGGTCGTCGGCTTTTTATTCTCTAGATATGGCCATGATGCTGCCGTTTCCGTTTGCGGAGATAAATATCTGTCCGCCTTTAGCGGTGAGGCCGGCGAATGGACTAAGCGGCCCTGGGATTCGACCGGGAATGCCGGGCAGGTCGTGTGGACGGGTGCCGAATTGTGGTCCCACTGGAAGGTTGGTTGCCACGGTTTCGGTTTTCTTGTCACGCATGTCGAACGACAGCAGGGCGCGGGCTCCGACGTCTAGAATGAACAGCTTACCGTTGCTGATCGTCAAACCATGTGGTTCCATCAAGCCGGTCAGAACCGGGTCGATTTCGCTGTTGCTTATGGACAAGACGCGTCCCGATCGGGCCTCGGACACATAGCAGGTGCCGTCGACGGCAACGGCGATTCCTGTTGGCCGGGCCAGGTTTTGAGCTAACGACGTCACATTGGCGCCGGCAATTTTGAGCACCCGGCCAGCACCACCTTCGCAAACGAGGATCGCCCCCCGCCGATCGACGGCCAGATCGAACAGGCCGTCCAAGCCGCGCGCGTGGAATACGACCTCGCGCTTCTGCGGATGGTAGAATGCCACGTCACCTTCCACCGTCGTGACGATCAAACCACCACCGGGGGCCCCCACGACACCGCGCACCCATCCTGGGAAACAGCCGTCGAGACGGCTACCAACGCGGTAACACTCGCCATTGCCGACGGCTGCCATAGTGAGGCCGTCGCAACAGTAGAGAGCGCCGTCATCGCCAAATGCTATGCCATAAGGCCCAACGAACCCTGCAGGACAGATACTATGCTCGCTGCCGTCGGCCTGGATGCGAGAGATGCCGCCGTCGGAAAAATGGGAAACGTAAAGCCGGCCATTCTTGTCAAAGTCGAGATTGTCCAAGCCGGGGCGGAGAGTAGCGAGCAGCGTGCGTTTACGGCTCTGCAAATCAATCTGCAGTATCTGGCCCGATCCCGCCTGGACGGTAACCAGATTACCATTAGGCGAAAATTTGACGGCTGTGGGAACAGCAAGATCCCCTACGAAGCATTCGGCAGCCCCACCATCAATTGGAACGCGCCATACCTGGTTTTCGGTTACAAGCGGGAAATAGAGATAACCGTCAGGTCCCGCAGCCATCGCGTTCGGGCATTCAATATTTTCCGCCAGCACGCGCGGCGCAGTCCCGCCCCGCGAAAGTTCCAATACCCGCCCGCCGTGCCGACATTCGTCGATGAACACCCGATCTTGATGCACAGTAATGCCGTTCGCGCAGGGCACATTGCCCTGTTCGTCCTGAATTATGCCGTTAGGAGCGACCATGCGGACGGTAGCGGACATGACATCAGTGACATGCATGACACCGGAGGTATCGAAAGCGATATCATCCGGCGCCACCATGGTGCCGCCCATTTCGCAGATCGTTTGCACGTCATATGACATGACATCGATTGCGCTGATGCGGCCGCCGTAGCATTGGGCAACATACAGCCGTCCATCCGGTCCGAAACGGATACCATTGGCGCCGAATAGCGCGCTCGGTAAAGTGATCTGCCGGGCTTTCCAACCCGGGGCTGTCCGAGTTCCCTGTTCGGCGTCGTAGCGACTAAAGGCCAAGGCCACTTCTCCTGTTTCTTGTCCCCTCGTGCTCGCTCCCCCTCCAAATGGTGAGCAGATGGCTAAATTGTGACGCGCAGTGAAACGCTGCCGCAAAGTGTGGGGACGGAGCAGCTTGACCAGTTACAGGTTTGATAAGGACTTACCAGATAGTGGCGCTGGCAAACACCTTTGCAAATCCATGAATGGCAGAGCTCAAGGCGGACCTCTATATGAGTAGGTCAGATGAAGCCGGCTCGGCCAGCTGGAGATGGGGAAGCAAGTGCTCGCGGCGATCCCGCTTGGACGGGCAACTAGTCCCAAGGAGGTCGCGTCGATCGCATCCTTCTTGGTCACGGGCGGCTCGTTCTATGCGAACGGCGTCTTTCGAGGTCGCCGATGGACTTGGAAGAAGCCATCGGACGTCAAGATCATAATGGAGTGTACCGTGAGAGATTATGACTTGGTATTGCGTGGCGGAACGGTCGTCGACGGCAGCGGTGGCGAGCCGATCATTGCGGATGTTGCCATTGAGAACGGACGCATTGCCGAATTAGGAACGGTGTCCGGCCGCGGGCGAGAAGAAATCGAAGCCAAGGGCAAGTTTGTGATGCCTGGCTTCGTTGACATCCACACCCATTATGACGGCCATGTCGCGTGGGCGAAACAATTACAGCCCTCCTCGCCCCATGGCGTGACGACCATTGTGACCGGCAATTGCGGCGTAGGGTTCGCCCCCTGCCGTGCAGATGACCATGAAATCCTGATCCACCTGATGGAAGGTGTCGAGGATATTCCCGAGATTGTGCTTAAGCACGGCCTTCCGTGGAGCTGGGAGACGTTTCCGCAATATCTCGACTTTCTGGAGAAGCGCCACTTCGATATGGATGTAGCAACCCAGGTGCCACACGCGCCGTTGCGGGTCTACGCAATGGGGCGTCGCGGTGCCCAGCGCGAGCCCGCTACTGAGGCCGATATCGAGAAGATGGCTCACTACGCCCGGGAAGCCATCGAAGCTGGCGCGCTTGGCTTTTCAACCTCGCGCAACCTCAACCATCGATCGAGCGATGGCACGTCGCTTTCGATCGTACGGTCGGAGGAGGCCGAACTTCAGGGCATCGCCAACGGTCTCAAAGCCGCCGGAAAAGGCGTGCTTCAGATGATTTCCGATTTCGAGAACCCCGAGGCGGAGTTTGGGTTGATCCGTCGGCTGGCGGAAAGCTCGGGGCGGCCACTATCCTTCTCGCTCTTCCAATTCTCAAGCGAACCTCAGCGCTGGAAGATGCTGCTCAACTGGCTAGAGGATGCGACGCGGGACGGCTTGTCGATGAAAGCACAGGTCTGTGGTCGCCCGGTGGGAATCCTGCTGGGCCTCGAGCTCAGCTTCAATCCATTCTTCTTTTCGCCTTCGTACCAGGAGATCGCAGCGCTGCCGTTCGCCCAACGCGTGGAAGCGTTGCGAAACCCAGAACGGAAGCGACGCATCATCAGTGAATTTCCCACTCCCAGTAATCAGACGATCGCGCGCCAGCTTACCAAGTTCGACTCGCTATTCGTGCTCGAAGATCCGGTCGAATACGAGCCGCCACTCAGTCAAAGCCTTGCGGCAAAAGCCAGGCAGGCGGGACAGGATGTCGCCGACTTTGTGTACAATACACTGCTTGAGCAGGACGGAAAGCGCATACTGTATGTGCCGGCGGCTAATTTCCATGAGGGCAAGGCCGACGCCGCCCTTGAAATGGTGCGGCACAAGGACACCATTTTAGGACTCGGCGATGGCGGGGCCCATTGTGGCATCATTTGCGATGCGAGCTTGCCGACTTACATGCTGGCACGTTGGGCCAGGAATGATGCGGCTGGAAATGCCGGCGCTATCCCCCTCCCCGAGGTCGTCCGGTCGCTGACGAGCAAGCCGGCAGCAGCAGTCGGACTACATGATCGAGGCTTCCTCAGACCTGGGTATCGGGCAGACCTGAACGTCATCGATTTCGACCGGCTCCGACTGCGCGCGCCGGAAATGTTCTACGATCTCCCCAATGGAAGTGGACGACTGGGACAACGTGTCGACGGTATCGATGCGACCATCGTCAACGGCGTGACCACATATAGGTTGGGCGAATTCACGGGCCAATTGCCGGGAAGGCTCGTCCGTGGCGCGCAGGCCGCCCCATCCGCCGCCATCAACTCATAACATCACACAAGTATCGCCCAGTATTGGAGGTAAGAATGACTCAAGCAGCGCAAACCCAGGCCACTAAATCCGCCTACGAACTTCCGCCGGCCATTGCAGGCTTCGCCGGCGAGATCAATGACATCGACTCGCACGAGGCAACGCCCGCGAGTCTATGGACTGAGGTCTTCGACGCGCGCACCGCTGAGATGACGAGACTGATGTTCGAGGCCGATCGGCGCAACACGAAGAACGAAGATGGATATTTGCTGGCGGTAACCCGTTCCGCGGATGACACCGAGATCAACCCTGAGACGGTCTGGAAGTCGAAGATGGAAATGGCCCCGAGCGCGTGGGACATGGATCGCCGAATGGAAGTGCTCGACTTCACCGGCATTCGTCGGCAAATCCTTTATCCTGGTGCCATGGCATTGCGCGCCCTTAATGTGCATGCGCGGTCGGACGACAAGACCTTCTTCAGCTTCATCACGGGTGACCGCAAACAGATCGCTAAAGACACGGTGGACGCCTATAACGACTGGTGCATCAGGACGTGTAATGCCCATTCCCGTCTTTCGGCGGTTTCGATCTTGTTCGAGGACACTGCGGAAGACCTCTACAAGTCCGCGAAGCGTATGATCGAAGCGGGCGTGCGCGGCATCTTGCTGCCTACCGGCCGTCCGCCGGGTGGCGTTTCGCCGGCCCATCCCGCTCTCGATCCACTCTGGGACCTCCTCTCACAGACCAGGACGCCCCTGCTCTCGCATATCGGCACCAATGACGACGTATTGCGTACTTCGGCCTGGCGCGACGCGCCTGCGTTTGACGGTTGGAAATCCGGCGCGGAATTCGCCTTCGATCCGTGGACCCTTTCGACCCTGCACCTCGGCATCCAAAATTTCGTGACGGCGATGGTCCAGGGCGGCGTGTTCGAACGCTTCCCTAACCTTTACCTCGCTTGCAACGAATTCGGAGCGCACTGGGTCGGGCCCTTGGCCGAGAATATGGACCTGTGGGTCCGGAACCAGCCCTTCAAGAACACGCGCGGTTTCTCCTATCTCAAGATGATGCCGTCGGAGTATGTCCGTAGGAATATCCGGGTGGCGCCCTTCTATTTCGAGGATGTCGGGCTCTACATAGAACGGTTCGGGCTCCAGGAAGTCTTTTGCTACGGCAGCGACTTTCCGCATCACGAGGGGGGCAAGGATCCTATGGGCGACTTCACGCGGAGCCTGCAGGCACACGGCCTCGGGCAGGACATGCTGCGCAAGTTCTTCGTGGACAATGCCAGGGTCGTGTTCGGCGTCTAACCAGGATCCATTAATATCGGGGACCGAAGCTACCGCGTGATGACTTGAGGTCCCCGATTTCCTGCCGTGCCGCCGGTTTCAGGGTTAGCCCGGCGGGGTTCGCCGTGTGCGCTATGGCTAGCGGCGGGACCTGCCGAACCAGAAGTGGGCCGCTTGGTCGTCGATGGCGCTTAAGGCGGTGGGCCGGATTCGCGCAATCTTCGACGTCAGGCGCGCCATCAACAATATGTCAGCCAACCCGCGCCTGGAATGCGCCGTAGCGTGAAACTTGCGCCGACCAAGTCACTGTTGAGCATGCCGTCTGACCGTGAATCCGTTGGTGATGCGGGCCAATACCCCCAACTCTGGCCGCATGCTTGCACATTATTCGCGGACGCGACGCTGCCGACAATTACGTTTTGAGCCGCTCATACCTCCGCCAGCGAAACCTCGGGGTTGGCCAGCTTCGTTGCGTCGGGGACGCGGCTTTCGACGATCAATTTCTTGCCGACGATGAAATCCTTGGCGGAGTTGACTGCGTTCACCGCGACCATCCTGCCCTCGCGCAGATAGAAGGCGGCGAATCGGCGGGTGGCGGGGTCGCCGCGGAGCACGACGCGGTCGCCGATTTCGGACAGGCCGGCGATCTGCAGCTTAATGTCGTATTGGTCGGACCAGAACCACGGCAGTTCGTGGAACGGCTTGGGATTGCCCAGAATGGCGCTGGCGGCGGCGCGGGCCTGGCCCATCGCCGCCGGCACCGATTCCAGGCGGAGCCGCTTGCCCAGCAGGTCGTTCGGGTGGTTGGTGGCGTCGCCGATGGCGTAGATCGCGGGGTCGGTGGTGCGGCCGCAATCGTCGACGACGATGCCGTTCTCCACCGCCAGCCCGGCGGCGACGGCATGCTCAGTGTTCGGCACCGCGCCGATGCCGACGACAACGACATCGGCCGGGATCTCGCTGCCGTCGGTGAGCTTCACCGCGCTCACCGACCCTTCGCCCTCGAAGCCCGCGATCACCACGCCGAAATGCAAGTCGACCCCATGGGCCTTATGCGCGTCGCGGTAGAAATCGGCGATCTCGGCGCCCGCCACGCGGGCCAGCAGGCGTTCCAGCGCCTCGATCACGGTGACCTTGCAGCCAAGCTTGGTGGCGCTGGCCGCGACCTCGAGCCCGACATAGCCGCCGCCGACGATGGCGAGGTTCTTCCCCGGCCCCAGCCTGGCGCCGATCGCCTGCGAATCCGCCAGGCTGCGCAGATAGAACACGCCGTCCAGATCGGCGCCCGGCACGGTCAGCCGCCGCGCCCTGGCGCCAGTGGCGATCACCAGCGTGTCGTAATGCAGGATCTCGCCGGTCGACAGCGCAACCGTCTTGGCCTTCCGGTCGATGGCGGTGACGCTGGTGCCCAGGCGGAGTTCGATCTTCTTGTCGGTGTAGAACTGGTCGCGCTTGAGGAAGACACGTTCCATGTCCAGCCCGCCGCTGAGGAGCTCCTTCGACGTGGCCGGCCGGTCATAGGGCCGATGCGCCTCGTCGCCGATCATGACGATGTTGCCGTCGAACCCGCCGCCACGCAGCGATTCCACCAATTGCGCGCCGCCATGCCCGGCGCCGATGACGATGATCGTTTCGGCCATTGAAAATGTCGGTCCAGCGTTTGAATGTTTCCCCGTGCCGCGACTCGAGAAATCAAGTCGAAAGGCGACTTACTATTTACTTACCTGAAACTTTTCGAAGGCTGCGGTTGTCTCCTGCTGGTCCCGCAGGACCGCACGCACTGCCTGGACAAGAGCGCAAGCCCCCCAAAGTAATGCAGAAGAGCTACACGTGAGAGCCATCAACGGCACGTCCCACCGAAAGGAACCCTCGGCGGCACTGTTTGGAGCAAGGCCGCCGAAGGTAGTTGGGGAAACCGCCTAGAGGCGGCATGTCCAGCGCAAGGGTGTCACGCGGACGACGAACGGCGGAGATTTCCGCCGGATCTCGATAGAAGACATGATGGATTAACAGCCTCCCTGCACAATGTTATTTTTAAAACCGACGGCATTAACTGCGGTGCGCCCGCGGGAATGCTCGATTCGTTTGTCCGTAGGTTTTGAGCAGATCGCATTTGAGAATTCTGCGGACGGCGCGAAACGAGGCTGAGTTCCCGAAATGAAAGATCCGCTGCTGCAAGCGGTAAGCAACATTCCGGTGGCAAGGCGATTCAAAACTGCTTTTCAGGCATGCGGACGATAAGGCCGTCGAGCTCCTCAGTAACGGAGATTTGACAGGAAAGCCGCCGGCCCGACGGATCGTCATCGGCGATTTCGAGCATCGCCTCTTCCAGTTCACTGGGGGAGCCGGTCGCAGCCCGCCACTCCTCCTCGACATAGACGCGACAGGTTCCGCAGGTGCAAGTGCCGCCGCAATCGGCAAGGATGCCCGGCACGCCATTTTCAACCGCGCCCTTCATGATCGACAGTCCAACGGGAACGTCGACCGTGTGCCGTGTTCCGGTATGCTCGATATATGTAATCTTAACCATCTTCACTTCTTCCTAAGGCGACATCAAGGCGATCTCGGGTCGCCGGCCGAACGGGTTTCTATGGATAGGCTTTACGCTGATGAATTCCGATCCGAAGTATCGGGGCAAGCGGAGAGCCCTGACAGATCAGTCATTTCTACTGCACCCCGCTTCTTCTGGTCAGCTCATTCCGTATCGCGAAATCATATTCCCGCTCAGACGTGGTCCTCCTTATGACCGACGTGCCATCGCCGTTTCCCGGCTCGTCTCTAGGCACACGCCTATCAACGAATGCCCCGAGCTATAGCCGAATTCACTCCGGCGGTTTCTAGCAAATAAAGCAAAGCTGCTTTCTAGTAGGCCCTACGGCCGCCTTTAAGCTGAAGCGCGTGTCTATCTCTCACGATATGATTAGAGACGGCATTCTCCACTCCCGATCTGTAAGATCGAAGATACTTTTTCGATCGATAAACACCTTTGCGCAATCTGAGAAAATGGATCGGCCTTTTCGAATTGATCTTCTCGCGTCGTCGCCGATATAGCCTAGCCAGAACCTGAAGGGGAGAATTAACCATGAGAGTGACGACGCAACCGCTGGCGGAGCTGAATCTGCCTAGTCTGGTCTTCGAAGACCAGAGCTTCCGCGACGATCCCCTGCCGTATTTTGTCGCCGCGCGACAGAAGCATCCCTGGCTCGCCAGCTGCAAGTTCGGCATTGTTGTGACCGAATATGGCGCGATGAAGGACCTGATGTGGAAGGACGACAGCATGCGCACTGCGCTTAGTGATGTCGTCGGAATGATGAATGCCAAGGGAACACCTTGGGGCCGGTTCATGGGAGAGCAGATCCTCGCTTATCACGGAGACAAGCATAAACGCATGCGCGAACTCCTCGCTTCCGCCTTCAGCGCCCGCCAGGCGTTGCGTCATCGCCCACTTATGCGCCAGACAATTGCCGCGCTGCTTGATCAGTGGGTTCCCAAAGGTGCTTTCGATTTTGAGGAATTCGCCTCGAATTTCCCGATCGCGGTGATGTGTCGGCTGATCGGCGCTCCCGCTGAAATCATTCCCCTGCTCCGCGACTCGATGGAGACGCTCGGGGTGACGGCCTTAATGCTCGATCCCGACGTAATGGATGATGCGCAAAAGGCGGCGCAAACCATGTTTGACAGTGTGGAGGAATTGATCGCAAGGCGCCGCGCTGGGGAACGGCTCGATGATGAGGAAGACTTGCTCGACATACTGCTCGCCATCCGTGCGAGCGACGGCATGAGCGAAGATGAGCTGCTGAACCTCCTGGTTCTGATGTTCGTCGCCGGCTATGACACGTCGAAGAATGTGCTCACATTGACTATGAATGTGCTGCTCGACCATCTGGACAACTACGCGCGCTGCGCAATCGAGCCCGAATTCTGCGCCAAAGTGGTCGAGGAGAATTTCCGCTTCTTAAGCGTCTCGACTGTCCCGCGTGTGACGACCCGTGACATCGACTATCGTGACGTCCGCATTCCAGAAGGGACGATGTTGTGGTTCCCGTTGAGCGTCGCCGGACGCGATCCCAGCGTTGCGCCCGATGCCGACCACTTCAATCCCGAGCGTGAACACAAGAATCGCCACATTGGCTTCGGGCGCGGCATGCATATGTGCCTCGGCCAGCATATCGCCCGCGCTCAGATCGAGGAGGGGCTGCATCAAGTGGCGCAGCGTATCACCAACCCTAGGCGGGCGGGATCGAACGGCGGATGGCGCCCCTTTACGGGCACCTGGGGTATGTCGAGGCTTCCGATCACATTCGATCCGGCCTGAGCGAGGGGGCTAGAGCCAATTTTAGTCACGCTGAGTGTCTGAGGTAGTTGGCGCATTCAGGGGCGTCGAACTTCGTCGACAGTTGATCCCATGCTTATCCGGAAGTCGCCCAACGGAGCTAAATGTTGATTGACATGGATGGCATCGCCAAGCCCGACTTCGAAAAAATCGTAAGACACGACGTGCCTGCGAACGCCTTAGGCTTTACAGGAACCCGAAAGGGTTGGACAGTCGAACAAGCATATAGCGCTGAATACGCGATAGAACGCCTGCGCAAAGAATTTTTATGGATGCATAATGGTGACTGTATTGGGTCTGACGCCCAAGCCGCGCACTTATGGCAAAGCAATGGCGGATTTATTTATTTGCATCCGCAGATGATAGAAACTAAACGCGCCTTTATACAAGCAGATCAAACGGGTCTTCCTTTATCTTATCTCGAACGAGATGAAATTATTATTTCTTTATCATCTTGTCTTCTAGTAACTCCAGGTGAAATGACTGAGCAGTTTCGAATTGGTGTATGGTCAACTGTGCGCTATGCGCGCAAATCTGGAATAAGTATTGTATTTATCAATCCAGATGGATCACTTTTTCATGAATTATCTTCTCGTAAATCTTTTGGATTTATTGCGTCCGATTCCCCAATCTATCGGGAGCTTTGCAGCGGGGATTGGCAGCATCCTACGGCTAGCGGTCATGGGTGAAAACCGGATAAGCATGGTTGATCCAATGGCATACCAGAAGGCACTGCGCTCCGTTTGGCAGCGATTCGGAGGGGCTCTTGGGATTACCGAAGACTTGCTCGATGTAGGCGGTGAGAACTCGCTGTTCATCGACCTGCCGATGACGGAGGAGCATTGATCCGGTTGTGCCGGACAGCTGCGATCAAGGTAGCCATCATCCAATGGTCATAAGGGCCATTGGCGGCGAGTTCTCTTGGGTCCCGGCCGCGCAAAGCGGCGTGTCGGTTTTCACTCAAGTTTCGTCGATGTAGACCAGTCAACGTGCAGCGCTTCGGGCTTGATGAGCGTCAACGGCGACGGTTTCGCGGCGATGTTAGGTCAGGCTTCCCAGGTCGGGCGCAGGCTTCGATGATCCAAAACGGTGGGCCGCGGAGTTTCGAGATACGGCAAATTCCTATTCCCGAAAACGAGGCCAGCTTCTCGGATAATGGCGTAGAGGCCCAGTTCTAGCGGCCCCTGAAACGCGGAACCCGTTTTTCGATAATTGCGCGCAGAGCTTCGCGCGAATCGTGCGAGGTTGCCAGGTCTGCACTGAGCGATTGTTCGAGCTTGTAACCTTCTAGCGGAGGCAGACCTGCTACGGCGTTGAGACCGCACTTGATAGCGCGGACGCCGAGCGGTGGCTTCGCAGCGATTGTCCTGGCCAGCGTGAGTGCAGTTTCGTACAGCATGTCACTTGCAACGATCTCGTCGACCAAGCCGATCCGGCGCGCCTCCTCAGCCGAAATCGGCTCGCCGGTAAGCGCCATCCGGCGGACGATACCCGGCATAGCAAAACGGCTGAGGAACGCGACTCCGCCTGCGCGGCCGACATTGATTTCCGGCAATGCGAAACGGGCTGTTGGCGATGCAAGGCGGATATCGCACAAGGCAGTCAGGACCGTCCCGAGCCCAACCGCCACCCCACTGACGGCTGCCACTAAAGGGAGCGGATGATTCAGGAGCCGGTCGAACAATGACCGCATAATTGAAGCCCCCGCCAACTCGCGTTCTGGCGTCATCGCTGCCAACTCCTTGAAGTCGCGCCCGGCACAGAATGGCCGATCGGCCGGAGCGGTGAGTAAAATGCAATGGATTTCCGGCGCGTGGGCCAGATCGCTCAGCGTCTGTTCCAACGCAAGACATGCCGCGGCATCGAGTGCGTTAACAGGGGGGCGATCAAGCAAGATGATCGCGACTCCTGCCTTGTAATGGAGGCGCAAGACCCGAGATCTGTCCATCGCGCTATCAGGCATCCGCGCTCCGGATCGACTTCTTTGCTGCTGCAGGTGCAGTGTTGGTTAGCCGATGCCTGCGCTTCCAACGCCTGCTGCTGTGGACATCTGCACTATAAGCGCCAGCATGCACGACAACGCAATTGGGCGCCTCTCCGTTTTCCTGGCAATTGAGTGCGCTAGCGAGCGCCAAGATGGCTTCTGCCAATGCCTCCTCACCATCAACATCGGCGACGTCATTTCGAAAGGCAAGGAGCTGAATGCCTCGAGTGCTCGCCTCGTGATGCTCTATAGGTTCGGCCAAATGCTCACCAAAATTTGTAGCGGCCAACGTAACACCATTCATCGCCTGCCTCTCGCTTGAGCGGGGCTGCGTGAAGCTGCCTTGGATAAGGCGCTAGTCTCGTGGAACGGCTTATCTAAGCCTTACATGTACGAGGCAGCGACAAAAAACACGTTGCGGCCCGCGCAAAACTGAATTGCGCGCTACCATGCTTTTTCCTACGGCAGCGCTGGTCCAGAAAGAGTCGCAGATTCGCGGTACGATCTAACGGCCGCAACCTGTGATGAATAATGGCGTTGTTCGATTGATCCTTGAAGGGAAGTCGACGTAATCGGCAGTCGGAGGGGGAAATATCTCGTGAGGATGTCTTTACCAAGGAAATCGCAGCTGCCCGTCTCACTACTGCTCGTGCAGAGTGGTATTTATAGTATTTTGGCATTATTTGCCTGTTCGGTGCATGCGCAGACCGCTCCCGCTGGCGTGGGGGTCGAGACCGCGCAAGTTGCCACTCCCGCGCCGGCTGCGGGCAATCCGCCGGACCCGGCGGGCGACGCCGGCGCGGCGGTGTCAACCACGGATGGCGGCATGCCCGAAATTGTGGTCACCGCGCAGCGCAAGTCGGAGCGCCTCCAGGCCGTTCCGATTACGGTCAATGTGGTAACCGCCTCTGATTTAGAAGAACGCGGCATTGTCGACACGAGACAGCTGGCAACAGCGATCCCCGGGCTCTTTATCAACGACCTGGCCGCAGCCCTTTCTCCCTACTTGCGTGGCGTTGGAACGAACGGGGTCAATCCGAATTCCGAACAATCGGTGGCTCTGTACGTCGACGGTGTTTATTATGCCGCGCCCTATACCAATCTGCAGAGCTTCAGCAATATTGAGCGCATCGAGGTTCTTAAGGGTCCGCAAGGAACGCTGTTTGGACGCAACGCCACCGGCGGCGTGATCCAGGTCGTCACACGTGATCCGAGTTTCGACCCGCATTTCGAAGGCACCTTCGGCTACGGAAACTACGAGACGATATCGACCTCGGTCTACGCGACAACCGGCCTTACCGACCAGTTGGCGGCGGACGTTGCTGCGCAAATATATGACCAGCAAAGGGGCTGGGGCAGAGATATCGCAACAGGTGGATATGCGCATCTGTCGAGCAACGGCTCGATTCGCACGAAGCTTCTCTACGATCTAGACGACGCGACCGAATTTAAGCTCTCGGGCGATTTCTCGCGTTACAAGAATACAGAAGACGAGCTTCGATTACCGCCCGGTGTGCGCAACGTTGCCGGTCAGCTGTCCCCGCCGAACCCATACGATGCCACCGACTATGTTCACACTAACAATTACGGTCCCGGCTTTCTTGATGTAACCTCCTACGGTGTTTCGCTGAATGCCAAGCACGACTTCGACTTTGCGCAGTTGGTCAGTATCTCGGCGTGGCGCAAGGCTACCGGCTGCCTTTGCGTCGACACGAGTGCGGCTCTCGCATACTACACCGATGCTATCGCTCCAGTTGATGAGCAGAGTTTTCAGCAGGAATTCCAGCTGATTTCGCCCAAAGGCTCAGAGCTTGACTGGCTCGCCGGGCTCTTTCTGTTTTCCAATAGAGCGATGTATAACAATCCTACTATTTCGGGCAGTGCCTTCGACTTTGCTCAAATCAGGCCGTACGGGGTCCAGACGACGCGGTCGGCATCGCCCTATGCTCAGGCAACGGCGACCATTCTACCGAAGACAAAAGTCACCGCGGGTCTGCGCTACACGCTCGAGAGGGAGTGGTACTACAGCAGCATCAATCCGGGGACCGGGGTTGAGACGCATTTTCCAAATCAGACTCAAGGGATGGATAGGTTCACTTGGCGGCTGGCGCTGGATCAGGAGCTGAGCGACGATATACACGCCTTTATCAGCTACAATCGTGGCCTGAAGTCCGGCGGTTACGACCTACTTTCGCCGGGCACGCCCGGATTCCGCCCCGAAATCCTCGATGCCTATGAGACTGGCGTGAAATCGGAGCTGTTCGACCACCGGGCGAGGCTCAACCTTAGCGCATTCTACTATGATTATAAGGATATTCAGGTTCAGAGTGTACCGAGCTTCGCCGTTGTCACAACGAACGCGGCGAAAGCGCGGATCTATGGCTTCGACTTGGACTCCGAAGTCCGGCCGATCGATCATTTAACGATTACTGCCAGCGCCTCTCTGTTGTACGGAAAATACCTCAGCTATCCCAACGCTGTCTTTTATTATCCGTCACCGCTGCAAGGCGCGCCACATCCATTCAATGCCACCGGAAATACCACGATCAACACCCCAAAATTTACAGGAAGTGTAAAAGCAACCTACGACCTTCCTACGGACCGGGGAGACTTTTCTCTCTCGACTGACGTTTACATCCGTAGTTCAGTGGATTACGACCCCACCAACACATCGAGAGGCCCAGGGTATGCTATGTTGGACGCGTCGCTCAAATGGATAGATCCGAGCGAAACCTATAGTGTCGAGGCCTGGGGACACAATCTAACCAGCACCTATTACTACGCAACCGGCGAGGCAACGGTGTATGGGTTTGCAATCGAGCCCGGCGCGCCACGGACCTTTGGCGCGACATTGGCCGTCAAGTACTGACCAGAAGCCTGGGCGAGGAGGTTGGCGCTCGCCCAGGCTCCAGCACTGGGCGCAAGAAAAGTTTCACGTCTTCAAACCTGTGGCGAAATTAGGCCACCCCTCGACCGTCGCTATTGTTGCGAAATAGTTAGCCTGCTTTAAGTCGGAGAGATCCTCCGTACCCGCGATCGGCTCTCCAGAGCTAGGTTTGTGGCGCTGGAGATAGCGACAATCTCGGTTCTGGTCGCAGTCCCGGGGATCGAATGCATCGACCATGAAGGACCACCTACTTTGCCGCTCGAGAAGTCAAGGTGATCGTAGCCGGCGGCGGCGGGCAGGCTGCATCCCACCACGCCGGCAATCTCTTCCAATATATGGAAGGAGTCGGCGCCGCCCATGCCACGCGCGAAATTTAAGTTCGTCGTACCGAATGGCAAGTGGCCAAGAGCGTGGTTGCGGCCAAGCGGAGAGTATTTGGATCATTCAATTACACTTGGCTGCCTGGATTGCACCCTTCATTGCGCCAATTTGGCACGGCCGGCGGTTAGTACCACTGCGTCTCGGTCACTAACTTTGGCCTGAAACGAGACGATGTCGTCGTCCACCCATAGTTCCACGGTCAGCGTATCTCCCGGAATAATGGGCGAGGAAAAGCGGCCGGCATGGCTCTTGATCCTGGACTCGTCGAAATTAACGACATGTTCGAGCACGGCCCGGCAGGTGATTCCGAACGTGCAAAGCCCATGTAGGATCGGCCGTGCGAAGCCTGCTCGTGCCGCCGCCTCAGGATCGGCGTGGATCGGGTTGTGGTCGCCGCACAGTCGATAAAGTAACGCCTGGTCGGGACGCGTGGGATAGTCTGCGACGATATCCGGCGCGCGGGGGGGAATTGGATGCCGCGGCTCGGCGCCTTCGGTCGGGCCGCCGAAATGGCCGTCGCCGCGCGCGACCAGGGTCGATAGAAGCGTTACGATCGGGACACCACTCGATGCGTCGCGGAGCACCGTTTCCGTGAATATCAGCGCTCCCTTGTCTCCTTTATCGATCGCGCCGGATACCCTGCCAGAACCCAGCACCCGGCCGCGGGCTGGGAGCGGACGGTGGAGCACCACGCTTTGTGCGCTATGCAGGAGTTTCGTGAGGTTTAGCTGCATATCCGCCGGCAGTGGCCTTGCATTCCAAGCGGCCACAGTTGCAAACGTCGGCACGACCCGCAGTGGTGCGGTCTCGAGTACGAACGGCAGCTCGTGCGGATTAACAGGGTCCCTGCCAAATCCCGTTGCGAGCGCGTACAGTATTGCGTCCCGCTCGTTCCAAATGAATTCAGCCTCTGGCGAGCGCACCTGCAGCAGATCTGAGTAGCGAAGCATAATTTTTTCCCGGCCGGTAAGCTGTGACAGACGTTTGTGCTCCGGATGGGGCACGCGCAATATGCATTCTGCATAAAATAAAGGGCAAACCCCCCTTCCAGTCTGGGAATCTTCAGTAAATCAGCGGCATCGGTCGATCTTCTCGGAATGCGCAATAGTCCTTTGGCACTCCAATCCCTCTGTTTTCGGCGAGGCGTCCGATAAAAGTGACTCTTGAAGCGCGTTGCTCCCGAACGGCGAGCTATCGGAACAATCAGCGGACGGGGAC
>Ga0207044_1056_pt1 | contig 21371 bp, 21 predicted proteins | sample Alteio_BWMinCont_68_FD_153300 | JGI IMG/M metagenome (GOLD analysis project Ga0207044, IMG submission 153300) | Enriched cells from forest soil in Barre Woods Harvard Forest LTER site, Petersham, Massachusetts, United States -... | ecosystem: Environmental > Terrestrial > Soil > Temperate forest >... | reverse complement strand
CTGCATTACTAAAAACCGCCAATATCATTTGGGTTACGATTGACACACCAGTAGATGATAATGACAAAGCAGATGTTGATTTCGTTCGCGGTGAAATTGAAAAAATAGTACCGCATGTTGCTTCTGAAAGCTTAATTATTATTTCTTCCCAAGTGCCTGTAGGCACAACCGGTAAATTGCAAAAATGGTGCGATGAAAATTACGCGGATAAAAAAATTACTTTTGCCTGCATGCCTGAAAATCTTCGCCTAGGCAATGCAATCAAAGTCTTTACCCATCCTGATCGGATTGTGATTGGATTAGATAATCACCACTATAAATCCCAACTCGAAGCATTACTAAAACCTTTCAGCACTAACTTAATTTGGATGTCTGTTATTTCTGCTGAAATGACTAAGCACGCGATTAATGCTTTTCTGGCTGTATCAGTCACCTTCATCAATGAAATCGCGACACTCTGCGAAACAGTAGGCGCCGATAGCCGCGAAGTAGAACAAGGTCTTAAAAGCGAAGAACGCATTGGACCTAAAGCGTATTTACGCCCGGGTGATGCGATCGCAGGCGGCACATTGATGCGTGATATTAATTTTTTAACGCAATTAGGCGAACAACAAAACCGCGATACTTTTTTAATGTCTGCCATTTTAGAAAGCAATCATTATCACAAACAATGGGCTTGTCGCAAAGTGAGCACTCTATTTAATAATTTAAGCGGTAAAAAAATCGCCATGCTTGGTTTAACTTATAAAGCCGGCACAGATACCTTACGCCGCTCAACCGCAGTAGAAACTTGCGAATGGCTACATCAACAAGGCGTTCACGTTACCGCCTATGATCCAACTATTTCAGAACTACCGACTGAATTTTCTCACTTCATCGAACTTCATTCTTCAATGCAAAAAGCGATGGAAACAGCAGATGCCGTGATTATTTCGACAGCATGGCCGCAATTTCGTGAATTAACTGCAGAAGATTGCCTCGGTAACTTAAAACGTAATTTAATTATTGATCCCAGCGGCTTTATCGCCAAAAACGTTGGTCAAGATGAACGAATTGAATATTATTCTGTAGGAGTAGCTTAATGAATTTAAATGGACGTAATGCGATTATCTCCGGTGCAAACCAAGGACTCGGCTTTGAAATTGCTAAGCGATTCGTCATGGACGGTGCCAATGTCATGCTTTGTGCCCGCAATGCAGATTCGCTTTTTAAAGCACAGAAAGAATTACAAGCTTTAGGTCAAAGCGGAAAAATTTATGCTAAACCTACCGATGTTTCTCAATTAAATGAAATAGAAGCTTTAGTCGCTGAAGCAGCAAAACAAATGGGTAATATCGATATTTTAGTCGCTAATGCAGCAGTCTATGGCCCTAAAGGACCCATAGAAGAAATTGATTGGCAAGAATGGTCAGACGCCATTGATATTAATTTAAAAGGCACAGTCCTACAGTGTCGCGCTGTATTACCACTCATGAAAAAACAAGGCCAAGGCAAAATCATTATTTTATCTGGCGGTGGTGCAACGAAGCCAATGCCTAACTTGAGCGCCTATGCTGCATCGAAAGCCGCAGTAGTTCGCTTTGCAGAAACTTTATCGGAAGAAGTTGCTGATTTTGGTATTGATGTAAATACCGTAGCACCTGGCGCATTAAATACCCGATTATTAGACGAAGTGTTAGAAGCAGGCCCAGAAAAAGTCGGACAACAATTTTATGATCAAGCCATTAAACAAAGAGACAGCGGCGGCACCCCACTTAGCACCGGTGCGAATTTATGTAGCTTTTTAGCTGGCAAAGAAAGCAATGGCATCACCGGCAAATTAATCAGCGCTGTTTGGGATCCTTGGAAAAAATTACCCGACTTAATCAATGAATTAAAAAAATCGGACATCTACACATTACGCCGCATAATACCCGAAGACCGCGGCCAAAACTGGAACTAACTGTCATCCCCGCGAAGGCGGGAATCCATAAACTCAGGCAAAGCCTGCGCCAACAGCAAAATGGATTCCCGCCTTCGCGGGAATGACAGCTGTGGATAACAGAGGAATTTAATATGAACATCGCCATCATCGGCTGCGGCCTCATCGGACAAAAGCGTGCGAAAACCATCGCTGCTACCGATTCGCATTTAGTTGCCTGCGTTGATCAAATTAAAGATCGCGCAGAAGCATTAGCGCAACAACACCCAGGCTGCCAGGCTTATTCCGATTGGCACGACGTCATGAAACGCCCCGACATCGATGTCATCATCATCGCCACCCTACACGCCTCCCTAGCCGAAATCGGCTTAGCCGCCGTTAACGCTGGCAAACATGTATTAATCGAAAAACCCGCCGGCCGCAAATCCGCCGAATTAGAACCCATCATCAAATCCGCCAAAAAAAATAACACCTTCGTCCGCGTCGGCTTCAACCACCGCTATCACCGCGCTTTCCGCAAAGCCCGCGAACTTGTAGATGAAAATGCACTCGGCGACTTAATGTTCCTACGTGCCCGCTACGGCCACGGTGGCCGCGTCGGTTACGACAAAGAATGGCGCGCCCAACCCGAACTCTCTGGCGGCGGCGAATTAATCGACCAAGGCGTCCACCTAATCGACCTTGCACGCTGGTTCCTCGGTGATTTCACCGACATACACGGCCATGCCCACACCTACTACTGGGACATGCCAGTTGACGACAATGGATTTTTAATTTTAAAAACCCCTAAAAAACAAGTCGCTTTCCTTCATGCGAGTTGCACCGAATGGAAAAACACCTTCTCGTTTGAAATCTACGGCCGCAACGGTAAAATCGACATCAATGGACTCGGTGGCAGCTATGGCGTAGAACGCCTCAGCTTTTATAAAATGTCCGAAAAAATGGGCCCACCAGAAACATTTATTTGGGAATACCCGATGGCAGATGATTCCTGGGAATTTGAATTAACCGAATTTATCGAAGACATCAAAACAAAAAGACAACCAGCAGTAAATATTGAAGATGCGCATGCCGCATTAAAAATTGTGGAAGAAATATATAGGATATCCGGATTATGATTATAGCACGAAGCCCTTTACGCATTTCATTAGGTGGCGGCGGTACTGACCTCCCCTCTTACTATCGCGATCACAGCGGTTTTTTAATTGCTGCGGCTATCGATAAATATGTGTATATCACCTTACACCAAACTTTCGTTCAAGAATTAATTATCAAATATTCTAAACTAGAACGTGTCTTATCGATTGATGAAGTAGAACACCCCATCATACGTGAAGCGCTAAAGCACGTCGGTATTGGTGCTGCTAATTTAGAAATAACCAGCATGGCCGACATCCCTGCTGGCACAGGCTTAGGTTCATCCGGTAGCTTCACCACTGCCTTATTGAAAGGCTTACATACCCTGAAAAAAAATCTTATTCACCCACATGGGTTAGCCGAAGAAGCCTGCCACATTGAATTAAATATTTTAAATGAACCGATCGGCAAACAAGATCAATACATTGCAGCTTACGGCGGTATCACCTGCTTTAACTTCGCACCAAATGGCGCCGTCGAAGCATGGCCCTTAAATATTTCACAAGAAACACTGTATAACTTAGAAGATAATTTATTACTCTTTTTCACCGGCTACTCTCGTTCTGCTTCTGCAATCTTGATTGAACAAGATAAAAAGAGCAAAAACAAAGACGCTGACATGACGAGCAACTTACATTTTGTCAAAGAACTCGGCTATCAAAGCAAAGAAGCTTTAGAAACAGGTGATTTACATCAATTTGCTGAACTCATGAATATCCACTGGGACCATAAAAAGAAACGTTCCAACAGCATGAGCAACAACAATATTGATGATTGGTATGAAATCGCCCGCAAAAATGGCGCTCTCGGTGGTAAAATGATCGGCGCTGGCGGTGGTGGTTTCTTAATGTTTTACGCGGATGACAAAGCTAAATTGCGCCACGCTATGCGTGCACAAGGTTTACATGAAGTTCGTTTTCGTTTCGATTTTTCAGGCACACAGGTTATTGCACAATCATGAAGAAAAAATTATTTCCCGTTATTATCATCGCCGGTGGGTTAGCAACACGTTTGCGCCCACTTACAGAAACTATTCCTAAATCACTTGTTGATATCAATGGTATACCTTTCATTGCCCACCAACTGAATTTATTACGTGAAGGCGGAATTACTGATGTATTCATGTGTCTTGGTTACTTAGGTGAACAAGTCGTTGACTACGTCGGTGATGGCAGTCGTTTTGGATTAAAAGTCTCTTACTTTTTTGATGGCCCTGAACTCTTAGGCACCGCAGGCGCAATCAAAAAATCGCTCGATCACTTGCCAGAACACTTTTTTGTATTGAACGGTGACTCCTACCTGCCTTGCGATTATAGCGCAGTACAAAACACGTTCGAAAAATGCAATAAAATGGGCTTGATGACCGTTTTCCACAATAAAGGCCAATGGGATACCAGCAATGTAGAATATGCTGACAACACCATCATGATTTATGACAAAAAAAATAAATCCGAAAGCATGCACCATATCGATTACGGTCTGGAAGTATTTTCCCAAGCTGCATTTGCTAAAATTCCAATCAATGTCCCTTATGATTTAGCTGCTCTATTCCAAGACTTGCTAAAAGAAAATCAATTAGCTGCGCACGAAGTAAACGAACGTTTCTACGAAGTGGGATCATTTGCAGGAATTTCTGAGCTGGGGTATTATCTCTCACACACAAAAGAAACAATAGGATAAAAAATTTACACTAAGGATCATTATGGATTTCATTACTCAATACTTGTCCGAAGCGACTCAAGTGATCGCGAAACTCGACAAAACTCAGATTGAAAAATGCATTGATTTACTTGCTGCGCTCAGAAAAAACCAAGGCCGCTTATTTATTCTTGGTGTTGGCGGCAGTGCAGCGAATGCTTCACATGCGGTTTGCGATTTCCGTAAAATTGTTGGTATTGAAACCTATGCTCCCGTGGACAACACAGCTGAATTAACCGCGCGCACCAATGATGAAGGCTGGGACAGTGTATTTTCCAAATGGTTAGCTGTCAGTCGCTTAAATAAAAATGACATGGTCATGGTATTTTCTGTAGGCGGCGGTAACTTAGAAAAGAATGTAAGCCCTAACCTCGTCACTGCTTTGCAATATGCAAAACAAGTCGGCGCAAAAATTACCGGCATCGTTGGCCGTGATGGTGGTTATACCGCACAAGTGGCTGATGCTTGCGTCATTGTACCCACACTCAATCCAGACAACACAACCCCACATGCGGAAGCTTTCCAAGGCGTGTTATGGCATTTATTTGTCTCTCACCCTAAATTAAAAGCCGCACAAACTAAGTGGGAATCTGTTGTCGCAGGAGCGGCGGTTTAACATGCAACAGCGTGCCGTTTTCTTGGATCGTGATGGGGTACTGAATCACGCCGTTGTGAAAAACGGCAAACCCTATCCGCCTGCCAATCTTGCAGAATTAAGCATACCAGACGATGCGGTTTCTGCCCTGACCGCATTGAAATCAGCGGGTTTTCTATTAATAGGCGCAACAAATCAACCTGACGTCGCACGCGGTACAACTACCCAAGCCAGCGTTGAAGCCATCAACAATAAATTAATGGATTTACTGCCGCTTGATACAATACTTGTTTGTTATCATGATGACGCTGATCAATGCGACTGCCGCAAACCCTTACCTGGTTTAATGCTTTCTGCTGCTGCAAAACACCACATTGATTTAACCAACAGCTTCATGATCGGCGACCGCTGGAAAGATATTACCGCCGGCCAAAACGCCGGCTGCAAAACCATTTGGCTAAAACAAAACTACGACGAAAAAGGCCCCGATAAACCCGCCGATTTCATCACCAACAACTTAACAACCGCCGTACAATGGATTAACACTACCACTGTCATCCCCGCGCAGGCGGGGATCCATAAACTCGGGCAACGCCTGAATTAATGGAAAAATGGATTCCCGCCTACGCGGAAATGACAGTGGCGTATATACACTTAAAGGAGCAACTAATGAAATCCCCACAAGACTTAACCGTAAAAATCTTCGCCGACGGCGCCAACAAACAAGACATGTTGGAAATGTACAAAAACCCCTTAATCACCGGTTTCACTACAAACCCAACCTTAATGGCCAAAGCCGGCATCACCAACTACGAAGCCTTCGCACGCGACATCATCAGCACAATTAATGATCGCCCCATTTCCTTCGAAGTCTTCTCCGATGATTTCGATGAAATGCACAAACAAGCTTTAAAAATCGCCAGCTGGGGATCTAATGTTTACGTCAAAATCCCAGTGACCAATACCAAAGGCCAACCTGCCCTCGGCTTGATCCACAAATTAGCCAGCGCCGGTGTAAAACAAAACGTCACCGCCATCATGACACTTGATCAAGTCCGTGATGTGACCACCGCTTTAGCAAAAGGCCCATCTGCCTACGTTTCCGTATTCGCCGGTCGTATCGCAGACACAGCCAGAGACCCAATCCCTTTAATGGCTGCTTCCGTAGAATTGCTCCGCCCTTACCCACAATTGGAATTAATTTGGGCAAGCCCACGTGAGCTATTAAATATCTATCAAGCTGACGCTATTGGTTGTCAAATTATTACCGTAACTAATGACATTATTAAAAAATTGAGTATAGTAGGCAAAAATTTACAAGAATTCTCATTGGAAACTGTACAAATGTTTCGCGATGACGCTGTGAAAGCTGGCTTTAGTTTGGATCAACCTGAACTAGAAAACGCCTAATATTAATTGATTTCAAAAGTGGTGAAGCTATGGAAAAAGTTGCATTAATTACCGGTATTACAGGTCAAGATGGCGCGTATTTAGCAGAATTTTTGCTAAAGAAAGGCTATATAGTCCATGGGATCAAACGCCGATCTTCTTTATTTAATACCGATCGCATTGATCATTTGTATCAAGATCCCCACACGAAAGACCAACGCTTTATTTTGCACTACGGTGATATGACCGATTCCAGCTGCTTGACTCGCATCATTCAGCAAGCGCAACCGACAGAAATTTATAATTTAGCGGCGCAATCTCACGTTGCGGTTTCTTTTGAAGAACCTGAATACACAGCCAATGCTGATGCGTTGGGCGCTTTACGTATTTTAGAAGCAATTCGGATTTTAGGTTTAGAAAAAAAGACGAAGTTTTACCAAGCATCTACCTCTGAATTATATGGCTTAGTACAAGAAGTTCCGCAAAAAGAAACCACACCATTTTATCCGCGCTCACCTTATGCGGTTGCTAAATTGTATGCTTACTGGATTACCGTAAACTATCGTGAAGCTTATGGTATGTATGCCTGCAACGGTATTCTCTTTAATCATGAATCACCATTACGTGGTGAAACCTTTGTAAGCCGCAAAGTAACTCGCGGATTAGCACGAATTAAATTAGGCCTACAAGATTGCCTGTACATGGGTAACTTGGATGCAAAACGTGATTGGGGTCATGCAAAAGATTACGTTGAAATGCAATGGTTGATGCTACAGCAAGAACAACCTGAAGACTTTGTCATCGCGACTGGTGAGCAATACAGCGTGCGAGAATTCATTAACTTAGCCGCTGAAGGCTTAGGCATCAAAATTACCTGGAAAGGCCAAGGTGTTGATGAAAAAGGTTTTGATGAGAAAGGTCGTTGTATTATTTCAGTTGATCCACGTTATTTCCGTCCGACGGAAGTGGAGTCTTTGTTGGGTGATCCTACAAAAGCACGTACGAAATTAGGTTGGGTGCCGAAAATTAGCTTTGAAAAATTGGTTGCGGAAATGGTTTACGAAGACCTTAAATCAGCTGAACGCGATGAATTAATCAAACAAAATGGCTTCACCGTTTTCGATTACCACGAATAACTTAAAAACCCCGGGCTACATCATATCGTTGCTTAAGCGAAGCCCCGACGTAGCCTGGGTAAGCGCAGCGCAACCCGGGGCTCTTAACCATAATAAACCACAAATGCATCCGGTCTTCGCTCAAACCAAATGAAATCGTATCCCAAACCACCCCATCACCAACCCAACTAACAAAACAAACCTAACCTGCGGCTTCCGCAATTGCGTATTCTTCTTCACCCACAACACCGCCATACTCTTTAACCACCGCACCGGCACATACCCAAACTTCTCTTTCAACATCAAACACGCTTCCCAATGCGCCTTAAACGGTGCACTCAACGTCTTCGTCTGATCATGCAATCGCGATCCGGCTAAAATCGAAGGTAAATACGCAAACTTCACCCCCGCCTTCCCTAACCGCAACCAAAACTCATAATCCATACAAAAATTTAATTTTTCATCCAACCCACCTACCCGCTCAATCACACTACGGCGGAAAAAAACCGCTGGCTGGCAAAGAAAACAGGTCTGTTTTAATTTCTGAACATCCCACTCTTGCGTCGGATACGCTTCAATAACCTGATCATCGGTATCAATATGATTCGCTTTACCATACACCACATCAACATCCGGATGTTTCGCAAAAAATTGCTGAACCGCCGCTAACGCCCCCGGATAATACACATCATCCGAATTCAACCACCCAATAATATCACCCGATGCCTTGCGCAAACCCTTATTCACCGCATGCGCCTGCCCATCATCACGTTCAGACACCCACTGCAATCGAGATTCAAATTGTTTTAAAACCGATACCGTATTATCACCACTCCCCCCATCAAACACAAAATACTCTAACCCAGAAATATTTTGCGCCAAAACACTCTCAATCGTACGCCCAATAAAGCGCCCTTGATTAAAAGAAGGAGTAACAATACTAAAAGAAGGATAAATCATCTTAATACCTACACCCGTCATTGCGAGCGCGAGCGAAGCAATCCAGGTCTTCATGCCACTCAAGCTTTAGCAAACGAACCATAACACTCTCTTTTAATGACATTAAAGCCTGGATTGCTTCGCTCGCGCTCGCAATGACGATTACACAACTTCCGGGGTTGCACGTCCGTAAACATCTTCAAATCGCACAATATCATCTTCACCTAAATACGTGCCGGACTGCACTTCAATCAATTCCAAATTATCCGTCCCCGTATTCTCCAATCGATGCTTCACCCCCACAGGGATATAAGTCGATTCATTTGCCGAAAGTACAAACGTTTCCTCGTCACGCGTCACTGTCGCCATACCACTCACCACAACCCAATGCTCAGAACGAAAATGATGCATCTGCAAAGACAATCTTCCACCCGGTTTAACCGTAATCCGCTTCACCTGAAAACAATGCGACTGATCAACCGTTTCATAATGACCCCACGGACGATACACTCGCTTATGCAACTCCGTCTCACGACGTTGATTCTTCGTCAAACGCGTCACAATCTCTTTTACAGACTGAGCATAATCTTTATGCGCAACCAACACGGCATCCGGTGTCTCAACAACAATATGATCTTTAACCCCAATCACAGCCAACATCCGACTTTCTGCGCGCAAATAAGAATTTGACGATTGCTCAATGACAACATCACCCAAAGTGACATTCCCATTCTCATCCCCTTCTTGAACTTCCCACAACGCCGACCAAGACCCCACATCGCTCCAGTCTGATGTTAAAGGCACAACCGCCGCATTCTGCGTATGCTCCATTACTGCATAATCGATAGAATCACTTGGGCACGCCGTAAAATCACTTTCTCTAATCCGAATAAAATCCAAATCCGTTTTCGCATTCGCCACCACGTTTTCACACGCCGTTAAAATCGCTGGCGCATATTTCTTTAATTCCGCTAAAAAAGCCGAAGCACGAAAAATAAAAATACCACTATTCCAAAAATACGCTTTTGAACTCACATACTTTTCAGCAGTCGCTAAATCCGGTTTTTCAACAAATTTCTCAACGCGATAACCTTGCGTCTTTTCCACCAGTTCCGCTTTCTTAATATAACCATAACCCGTTTCCGGCTTCGTCGGCACAACACCAAACGTAACCAAATAACCTTGCTCCGCTAACACCGTAGCCTCGTTAACGGCTTGATGAAACTTTTCTCTGTCTCTAATCACATTATCAGCTGGCATCACCAACATAATAGGATCTGACCCATCGGAACATAATTGCAATGCAGCAACAGCAACAGCCGGCGCCGTATTTCTACGCACAGGCTCTAAAATAATTCTTGCGTCACGGATCCCCACTTCTTGTAATTGCTCTGCAATTAAAAAACGGTATTCATCGTGACAAATAACTAAAGGTGCAGTGACATTTTCTAAAAATTTAGCGCGTAAAGCCGTATCCTGAACCAAACTATTTGAACTCACCAAAGGTAATAATTGCTTAGGGTAAGCATTGCGTGACAAAGGCCACAATCTTGAACCAGAACCACCACATAAAAGCACTGGAGTAATCATTCTACTTCCTTCCTACTTTTTATTTTATTTTCCATAAAAAAACAAAAGGGTGCAAAGCGCACCCTTTTTGTAAAACTGACTCTCACTAATTAACCGATGGTTAATTGGTTAAGAATTTTGTCTAAATGTTTTTCGTTCATGTTTTTGAAACCTTTAACTTCTTTGATTTCATCAACAGATTTGAAATCGCCATGTTGCTTGCGGAAAGTGATGATTGCTTTTGCTTTAGCAGCATTGATGCCTTTGATTTGCATTAATTCTTTCGCATCAGCTTTGTTCAAATCAACTTTAGCTTCCGTAGCAGCTGGAGTTGCAGCAGCTTCGTTAGTAGCAGCAGGTGTTGTAGCAGCTGGGGTTGAATCAGCTTGCATTTGTTGAGCTGGCATATTGGAATTGTTGTTAGATGGCATGTTGTTAGCATTTTCATCAGCCAATACACATGTAGCTAAACCCATAGCAGCAACAGCAGCAATAACTTTACCGTAGATAGACATAGAAATACTCCTTAGTGTGAATAACAATTTTTTTATATCCTGTGCCTCACACCTTGAGGATGTGATAGCTCTGACTATAAATAGCCACATAAATCTTACTCATTTCACGCTATAAAATCCATAAAAATATCATGCTAAAAACCCGATAAAAATCCCCCTAATCCTGCAGCAGGTCTGGACATTCAGCACGTCTAGCACTAGTATGTGCAGTTATTATAGGCCTTTTGGATTATTAATCAGGAAAAACTTTATGCTGCACAAAGTACGTACTACTTTTATCATGTTTTTATCAGTGGGACTCGCCAGCTTAACGGCCTTTGCTAACCCGATTATCCCTATTCCTTCACAAGCACAACCTGTCATCAAACCAGCCATTCCATCCATCGATGCGAAAGGTTACGTCTTGATGGATGCTAATAGCGGCCAAATTTTGGCAGAAAAAGGCGCTGATGATCGCATGGCACCCGCCAGCTTAACCAAGCTGATGACGCTTTATATTATTTCCGGCGCTATTAAAAACGGCTCTATCCATGCAGAAGATAAAGTCCGCATTAGCACCAAAGCATGGAAAACCGAAGGCTCCCGCATGTTCGTCAAAGTAAATGACGAAGTACCAGTGAAAGATTTAATGTCAGGCATTGCTATTGCCTCCGGTAACGATGCTTCTGTAGCCATGGCAGAATACTTAGCCGGCACCGAAGAAGCATTTGCCGATATGATGAATGCTGAAGCGAAAGCTTTAGGCATGAACAGCACCCATTTTATGGACAGCACTGGTTTGCCTAACCCAAATCACTATTCCACCCCCCGTGATTTTGCCCTCTTAGCTCAAGCCATCACCCGGGATTACCCAGATGACTACAAACTCTATTCCGAAAAATGGTTTGCCTATAACAATATCCGCCAACCCAACCGTAACCGTTTATTATGGCGCTACCAATATGCAGATGGCTTAAAAACCGGCCACACCGATGATGCTGGGTATTGCTTAGTTGGTTCCGCACAAAAAGACGGCATGCGTTTAATCAGCGTTATTATGGGTGCGCCTAGCGATACCGCCAGAACAGAAGATTCTATCCGCCTCTTAACTTATGGCTTCCGTTTCTTTGAAACCCATAAGCTGTACGAAGGCAACAAATCCTTAACCGAAGCCCGCGTCTGGAAAGGTAAACAAAAAGAAGTTTCCCTCGGTTTTGACAATACCTGGTATGCGACCTTACCAGCGGGTCAATATAAAAACATTAAACCAGTATTTGAAATTAACGAACCGTTAAATGCGCCTATCGTCAAAGGCCAAGTCTACGGTACCTTGAATATCATGCTAAATAACCAAGTGGTTGCTAGCAGACCTTTGATTGCCTTGAAAGATGATCCAAAAGGCGGCATGTTACGCAGCTTTACCGATTCCATGAGCTTTCGCTTCCATAAAATCTTTTCCCGCACGAATGAAAAGGTTAACAACGGCTAAGCTTTCATTATCCCTAAGCCAGAACCTGTTCTGGTTTAGGGGTTACATTTCGGAAACTCTCTATGAATGAAGACTCCCGCTCCCACCTCGTATTTCCTTGTGAATTTTCTATCAAAGTCTTTGGCGTTGCGACTGACCAATTCGTTACGCAAGTAATGGGTTTAATTCGTAAACACATCCCCGAGGCCGAAGACGCTTGTTTTCGCACGCGTCCCAGCCAAGATGGTAAATACCTCGCGATTACGATTACGGTTGAGGCTGAAAGCCAACCGCAATTAGATGCCATTTACCAAGAATTGACTGCAAGCCCTTTAATACTTATGGCCTTATGACGACGGTTATTATTCGCTCTCTCGGCAAACAAGATTACCAATCCTGCTGGCAAGCCATGAAGGATTTTACCGATCGACGCCAGGAAGATACACCGGATGAAATTTGGTTATTAGAACATCCTCCCGTCTTCACCCTGGGACAAAATGGTAAAACTGAACATGTCTTAAACGCCGGTGAAATTCCCGTATTACATGTAGATCGAGGCGGCCAAGTTACCTATCACGGCCCTGGCCAAGTTGTGATCTACACCCTGATTGATGTCAAACGCAAAAAAATGAATGTTCGACAATTGGTCAATTCACTCGAGCAGGCGATTATCCAACTACTTGCCTCCTATCAGATTACCGCCGTAGCCAAATGCGATGCGCCTGGCGTATATGTAAATGATAAAAAAATAGCCTCAGTTGGCTTAAGAATCCGCCGTGGTTGTTCATTTCATGGCCTGGCTTTTAATGTGAATATGGATTTAGAACCTTTTCAACGTATCAACCCTTGCGGGTTTGCTGAGTTAAAAATGACCCAGCTTTCACAGCTCACCGAAAACCCCGATACTCTGCAAGTTGGACAGCAACTTGTTGAATATCTTATTACAATTTTAGGGTATACTAGCCGGCTAACCCAAACGGAATAGCTTTATGGAACAACCGATAAATAACAAACAACGAGGGGCGGAAAAACTAGCCCGCATCCCAGTTAAAATCGAACCTACGACTGTCATGGCGCGTAAGCCAGATTGGATTCGTATTCGGATACCCAACTCTCCCGCGGTTTCTGATTTAAAAAAAATTCTTCGCGATAACAAACTCGTCACTGTGTGTGAAGAAGCCTCTTGCCCAAACTTACCTGAATGCTTTAGTAAAGGCACAGCGACTTTCATGATCATGGGTGACAAATGCACCCGACGTTGCAGCTTTTGCGATGTCGCACATGGACGTCCCGATCCTTTAGATGTCAATGAACCTATTAACTTAGCCAATACCATTGCACAAATGAAATTAAAATACATTGTGATCACCTCCGTCGATCGTGATGATTTACGCGATGGCGGCGCAAGTCATTTTAGCGCTTGCTTGAAAGCGATTCGTGAAAAAAGCCCGGAAATTATTATCGAAGTATTAGTACCCGATTACCGCGGTCGCATGGACGTTGCGCTGGATGAAACCGGTAAAGAATTACCTGATGTGTTTAATCACAACATTGAAACTGTACCGCGACTTTATAAACAAGCGCGCCCCGGTTCTGATTACGCACATTCATTACTTTTATTAAAAGAATTTAAACGCCGTTATCCCAACATCCCTACCAAGTCGGGATTGATGTTAGGCCTTGGCGAAAATGATGATGAAATTGAACAAACACTAAGAGACTTACGTGACCATGATGTGGATATGCTAACCCTCGGCCAATATTTACAACCGAGTAAATTTCATATGCCCGTTTCACGTTATGTAACACCAGAACATTTTCAACAATTAGCTGAGTTAGCCAAATCCTTAGGCTTTAAAAATGTCGCCAGTGGCCCGCTAGTAAGATCCTCATACCACGCCGACAAACAAGCCTCCGGAGAAGAAGTCTCATAAGCTGTCATCCCTGCGCGGGAATGACAATGAACACGAACACCTGTCATCCCCGAGCAGGCGGGGATCCATAGACTCAGGCAAAGCCTGTTGCCAACTGCAGAATGGATTCCCGCCTGCGCGGGAATGACAATGAACATGAACACCTGTCATCCCCGCGCAGGCGGGGATCCATAGACTCAGGCAAAGCCTGTTGCCAACTGCAGAATGGATTCCCGCCTGCGCGGGAATGACAATGAACACGAACACCTGTCATCCCCGCGCAGGCGGGGATCCATAGACTCAGGCAAAGCCTGTTGCCAACTGCAGAATGGATTCCCGCCTGCGCGGGAATGACAATGAACACGAACACCTGTCATCCCCGCGCAGGCGGGGATCCATAGACTCAGGCAAAGCCTGTTGCCAACTGCAGAATGGATTCCCGCCTGCGCGGGAATGACAATGAACACGAACACCTGTCATCCCCGCGCAGGCGGGGATCCATAGACTCAGGCAAAGCCTGTTGCCAACTGCAGAATGGATTCCCGCCTGCGCGGGAATGACAATGAACATGGGCAAGAATGACGGTACAATTAATCATTAGGACTAAAGAAGACAACGATGTCAGAATCCATTACCCCAATATTTGAATGGCTCAACGCCCACCCCAACATGTCGGGCCTAGCCGCATTCACCATCGCCGCCGCAGAATCCATCGCCATTATCGGCACTATCATCCCCGGCTCCGTCACCATGACCGCCGTAGGCACACTTGCTGGTGCCGGTGTCATCCCACTCTGGTCAACCATCATCTGGGCCATCGTCGGTGCCGCCGTCGGCGACAATTTCAGTTACGGCATCGGCTACTATTTCAAAAAACGCATTACCGAAGCATGGCCCTTCCGCAAACATCCACAAATTCTCGCTTCCGGTGAAAAATTCTTTTACCGCTACGGTATTTTAAGCGTACTCATCGGCCGCTTTATCGGCCCCATCCGCGCCATTGTCCCCTTAGTGGCTGGTATGCTCGGCATGAAACCCTTACGTTACATCCCCGTCAGCATCATCGCCTCTATCGCTTGGGCACCTACTTACATGCTCCCAGGCATTTTATTAGGCGCAGCCACCTTAGAATTGCCACCGGATGTCGCCGTCCATGTCATCTTAATGGCTTTATTAGTTTTCTTACTTATTCTTTCCGCTATTTGGATCATTTATAGAATATTCACCCTCATCCGCGATCAGGTAAATCAATTCTTAAATTGGCTCTGGCAGCGTTTACGCTTATCCCGCTACTTCCACGTGTTTACGACAGCCTTAAAACACCATGACCCCGCACAAACACATGGACAGCTCACATTAGCGTTTTATTTTATCATTACCTACCTCATATTCTTGTACTTTCTAGGTTATATCTACTTACACGGCTCACAAGACATCGTAATTAACAAAGTCTTCTTTTACCTATTCCGCAGCGTGCGCACAACAAGCGCCGACAATTACATTCTCTTTATCACGTTATTAGGCGATAAACACGTCATCATCCCGGCAATACTCGCTGTCTTTGGCTGGTTGGCTTACACCAAACGTTGGTATACCGCATTACATGGCGTTGCCTTATTAGGCCTGACTGCTGCCAGTGTTATCTTTTTCAAACATATCGCACATTCGCCTCGACCTTGGGGCATATTAAACAGCCCAGAAACTTTTTCATTCCCAAGCGGTCACACAACCCTGTCTACGACTTTTTATTTTGGACTAGCCCTACTGTTGATCCATGCTGGAAAATTTAAACACCGCCGTACTTTGTACTTTTTTACCACCTTGATCGTACTTGCTGTCAGCTTTTCTCGACTGTACCTCGGCGCGCATTGGTTCACCGATATTGTCGGCGGTTGGTTATTAAGCGCTTCTTTGTTAATGCTAGTCTGCCTTTCTTACAATCGCTATTATGAAAAAAATATCCATGCTAAAAGCGTGATGGCCATTTTCCTCATGTCCTTATTTGTTTTTGCGGGTATTTATTACATCCGCAATGATGCTCAACTCAAATCAGATTACTCCCAACTTGACTGGCCTATTAGCACAGTCAGCTTAGATGATTGGTGGAAACAAAAAAATGACGACCTCCCCTTCAATCGTATCGGACGAGTCGGCATACCGGCTGAACTCTTCAACCTACAATGGGTAGGCGAACTCGCCAACATCAAAGCCGAGTTATTAAAACAAGGTTGGGAAATCCCGCCAGAAAGAGATTCTATTTCCATTATCCATCGCATCACTGATATTAGCAGCGCAGAACACCTGCCTTTAGTATCACCGTTATATTTGGATAAAAAACCCGTACTGGTTTTAATTAAACATATTAATGGCGATAAAAAACTGATCGTATTACGCCTATGGGAACCGAATATCAAAATTCTCGGCATGAAAGAACCGCTTTGGGTAGGTTCAGTAGCTGCGGTATCGCGCACGTATAGTTGGTTATTTAACTATAAAAATAAAAGCATTACCTTGAGTCCGGATTTAATATTTAGCGTTAAGCCGGCCAATTACGATATCAAACAAATGCTAGTCCAATTTGAAATAAAACGTAAACACCAATGGGTAAAACAACCCATGATTTTAATTAAACCTAAAACTTTATAAGCAGGGATTTCACTATGATAGACGCATTAATTCAACTCAGCTTATTTTCTGCTAAAGCAGTGATTCTTGTCGTTCTCCTTTTAATTTTATTAGCCGGAATTTTGGCGATTACATCAAAAGGCAAAGACAAACAAAAAGGTCGCATTCATATTAAAAATTTAAATGACAAATTTAAGAGTATTAAACAATCCTTACAGGAAGAAATATTACCTAAAGAAGAATTAAAAAAGCTGCTCAAACAAGAAAAACTCGCCGACAAAAAACGGAAGAAAAATAAAACCCAACCCAAACAAAAAAATATCTACGTCATTCAATTCACCGGTGATATCAAGGCCAGCGCTGTTAGCGCTTTACGTGAAGAAGTAAATGCTATTTTATCCATTGCCACCCGCGAAGATGAAGTTGTAGTGCGACTCGAAAGCCCAGGCGGTATGGTGCATGCTTATGGCTTGGCTGCAGCCCAACTGGCACGTTTCCGTCACAAAAACATACCATTAACCATCGCCGTCGATAAAGTGGCTGCTAGCGGTGGCTACATGATGGCAAGTATTGCAAACAAAATTCTCTCTGCGCCATTTGCTATTATTGGTTCTATCGGCGTAATCGTTCAACTACCTAACTTCCATCGTTTATTAAAAGAAAACAAAATTGATTTCGAACAATTAACAGCAGGCAGCTACAAACGCACTTTAACCGTATTCGGTCATAATACCGAACAAGCTCGCGAAAAACTTAAAGAAGAAATCGAAGAAATCCACCATTTATTCCAACAATCCATTTTACAATATCGCCCGCAAATCGATATGGCCAAAGTGGCTACGGGTGAACATTGGTTAGGTACACAAGCTCTCGCCTTGGACTTAGTTGATGAAATCACTACCAGCGATGATTACTTACTTTCTCGCAGCAAAGACGCCAACCTTTATGAAATTTGCTACGAACAAAAACAACCTTTAGGTGCACGTATTGCTTCCGCAGTGAATACATTTATTAGACCTGAAGATTACAGCTCAATATTGTTAAAATAAACAAAAGGGCTCTAGCTATGCTAAAACGATTTTTGACTTTAACACTTTGCTTTACGCCTTTGGTTTGCTTTGCAGCTAAACCCAGCGCGCCACAATTTTCGCCTTTGGAACATATTTTTTTAGGCGATCAAATTAAGTTAAGCTATACAGCCAAATCTCCTGGTATTGAGAAAGTACCATTAACACTAGCGAATGGATTAAATCTCACCTATGGCGAAATCATTGCGCTAGCGGGTGATTTTTATGGTGATATTGAAAAACCGATTTCCTTTGGCAAAAATGATACCGAGAAAAAACAACGGTTTTCATTGGCGTTTGCTTCACTAGCCGCCAGTGCGGATGCTTACACTGAAGCAACCAACATTAAAAATAGCTTGATTGAAGAGAAAAAACTGTTTCAACAATTTGTCGACGAAGGTGAAGCACCCGTCACTGTTTTAAAACGCCTATCTGTCGATAACAATATTACGTGGAGTTGTTTAACAGGCGGCATGTGCGCTGCTGAACACCCAGAAATTTCTCCGGACGTATTCCGTAAAATTTATTATTTACAACCCGGTCGTTACTTACAATTGCGGGACAATAATTTTGATCATTTTGCTGATAATGCATGGCAAACTTATCACGCTGGACATCAAGTTGCATTAGAGATAGCACTCAAAGCAGGTCAAGACCACAACCTCAATAAATTAACTGAAGCCTATGCAGTCAATGCCTTTGCATCGCATTATTTAGCTGATGAGTTTTCTGCTGGTCATATCCGCACACCAAGAATCCCTTTATCCACCGTCTCTGACACACCGACAATGGGTTCCTTACTCTCTACTTACATGCATAATGAAGACGATGAAATTGGTTTGACTGTCACTAACCAAGTGGGTGACAGATGGACGGCGTATGGCGACCACTATTTCTTTGAACCTAAGAATGACAAAAACCAAGCTTTATTATTACGAGCCCTCCAAGCCTCTGCCGATGAAATTTTTTCTGCTTACTCAACAGGCAACTTACCGGAAACCGATAATGTTAAACCCCTAGTCCCATTCTTAGTGGCGGACAACCAAAAACCAAACTCCCATGTAAACTCTGCTCCACTATTCTATTGGGATGAAAAAACAAAGAAACTCATGTGCCGTAACGATATAGAAGACCCCTATAATTACGAATGGACAGCCGACTGGTCGCCTTGGCAAATACTGCTTCAATTAGTCCAAGTTGATGGCGATCTCTATGCAATGGATAAAAAATAAGGAATTAAACATGAAAAAAATTATTCTTTTATTTATATTATTTGCAACAAACACGCTGCACGCCGAAGAACACTATTTCGTGGAATCCTCGTATGACAGCGGCACGCTACAAATCAATGGCATGCAATTTGCCGCCAGATCTTACTGTAACGGCATCACCATCGGCGATGAAGTCGTATTCCTTGATGGCAATCCCGATGGCACCTGCTCCAACGCCACCATCATTGACTTAAGAACCAGCACAACCTGCGAAGTACTATGCCACGCGCCATTTTAATCACGCATACTCTGCTTCGCTGGCGATGATCCAGAACTCATAAAATCTAAAATCGTATTCGTTGTTTTTTCACTTAAAGTAGAACAAGCCGTAGACCGCCCAGTGAAAAAAGCACAGGGAGCCGTGAACAGACCCGTTACAATACCAACAATACCACCAGCAGCAGCACCCACACCACCAACAACAACCGCTCCAGCCTTAGCCGCTTGATTCACCACATCCATTTTATTGTTATCCCTACACAACACGGAAGGACAACAACAAATAGCCATAGAAGCTGCACCAGCCACACCACCAACAATCGCGCCTGAGGCAGCACCGCATTGCATATTATCGTTATAACAATCGATAACATTTTTAATATTTTGACGCTCAGCATTGACTACCGATGGCCGACGAATCTCTTTTTCTTCTTCTATTTCAAAACGATTTACCGTTCTTTTGGGCGGAACAGGTTCTACCTTCTCATCAAGTTCTGACTCTTCTCGAGCAGCTGCCACCACTTTTTGTTTAGGCTTTTTTGGTTTAAGTGTTTTAGCTTTTTCTATAAACGGACTGGATAAATCAACATCCACATAACTATAAGTAGACTGTCCTGATTGCTCTTGCTCCGCAGACTCTGTCGGCTGAGGCAATGCTAAAAGTTGAGGAACCGGTGTTTGAGGGGGAATTTGAGGAATAAAAGACATCCCCGGATAAAGCCCAGGAAATGCCATGTAATTCGAAGTAGAGGCACTAACATCGTTATTATAATACGGGTAGCTAGACGGCTGGGAAAACATTGCATCAGGATTACCAAACCCACTACCGTAAGGAAATGCATCCGTATTACTCGCACCAAAACTATCTGAACCGGAAAACATGGCTAACTCCTCTCAATTTATGCACTTATCTTTCTAGTGCTGTAAATTAACAGGAAAACCTTAAGGAAATATTATTTGTTCAATTTATGAGCATTATTTAGCCGGCTCGCGTGTTAACACCGCCATGGTTAAGCGGGTAACGGAAATTAACTGTTTCTTTTCGTTAATTATTTCAATTCCCCAGACTTGGGTTGTGCGGCCGATATGGAATGATTTTGCTTTGCCAAATACATAGCCTTCGCGAATTGATCGAATATGATTGGTGTTGATATCGAGACCGACGCAATATTGTTTGTTGATATCAACTACGCAATTTGCTGCAGTGCTGCCTACGGTTTCTGCTAATACGCACGAAGCGCCGCCATGCATGATGCCAACGGGTTGTATGGTACGTTCATTCACCGGCATGCGGGCTACTAAAAAATCATCGCCGATCTCAACAAACTCAATATTCAGAAACTCTGCCATTGTGTTTTTGCTACGATCATTAAGTGCTTGTAGGGACATTTCCATTTGCCAAATTTGCATTGTGTATTACTCCTTTCTTAAACAAATGAATGATTTATTTCCCTGGATTCGCTGCGCTCCATCCAGGCTACATTTTATCGAACAAACTTCTGCGTCTAACTGGCGGAAAATAATCTCCGACTAATTCTCTTCTCCACCAAGCTCCTGTTGCTTTTCTTTCTTCGGGAGTGGTAAACCAATACTGATAAAACTCCGCTCTCACAAACAACGGTGCCCCATCCTTAAACGGATTCTCCGCCAACAAGCTCGTCACATCCTTTGAATTTTCCAACAACCTCGTCATAAAACTCCCAAACCAAGGCGTCTGATCCGGTGAACTCAACGCAGCAAACCACATTTGCCAATCTAAACGCGGCTGATGCGGAATAACCCAAGGTGGCCTTCGATTCACATCGCCGGGTTTATATTTAAACTTATATTCCACCCAATTATTCCCATCCATCGATCCTTCCACCACAATTTCATACCGAGGATAAGTAATCACCGCAAAAGGACCATAAGTCCCGACCATACGTAATGGTGCAAATAAATTATTAACCGT
>Ga0207044_1054_pt1 | contig 21523 bp, 20 predicted proteins | sample Alteio_BWMinCont_68_FD_153300 | JGI IMG/M metagenome (GOLD analysis project Ga0207044, IMG submission 153300) | Enriched cells from forest soil in Barre Woods Harvard Forest LTER site, Petersham, Massachusetts, United States -... | ecosystem: Environmental > Terrestrial > Soil > Temperate forest >... | reverse complement strand
GAACCATTTTTAATAGCGATGACACTATGAATGAATCAGCACTAAAAGAACGATTAAAGGTAATTGCCACAGAAAAAGAAACCACCCTCAATAAAATTTGGAAGCAACTACTCTTAGAAAGATTTTTAGCAAGACTATCCGCTTCTCCATACCAAGATAAATTTATTTTTAAGGGGGGATTACTGCTTGCTCAGTACATTGCCATTAATCGAGAAACCATAGATATTGATTTTCTAATGACAAAAATTAAAAGTGAAATGAAAAATATTGAAAAAGTCATTAAAGAAGTAGTCGCTATCAATTCCGAAGATGGATTTTCCTTCACGTGGTTTTCAGTAGAGGAATTGAACCAGCCACACATGGAATACACCGGTTTTCGAGTAACGTTGAATGCTCAATTTGGGAAAATGCGCGACAAGATTCAAATTGATATAGGTGTGGGTGATGTAGTTGTGCCTGTAGAAGCAACATTTAATCCATTTGAATATAAGGGCAAACCGATTTTTGCTGGTGAAATTTCTTTATATGTATATCCTCCAGAGGCAATTTTTTCCGAAAAACTTGAGACAATTATTTCCAAGGGTATCATCAATAGTAGAATGAAAGACTACCATGATTTACTTGTAATGATTCGAGAGCAAAATTTTTTAGATACTGAAAAGCTACCTAATTCAATTCAAGCCACCTTTAATCGTCGTGGAACACCAATTTCATTATCAATTAATATCGACTCGAATAGCATGCAAAGCTTGCAAGCATTATGGAGAAATCATTTGAGTGGTCTTGGTGCGTTTAGAGAACATTTAAATTTTCCAAACCAAATTGATGACGTAATTAAAGAAATTAATAATTGGTTACAAAAAATTAATTAAGGTGCGTACAAATGAACTATCCAATAAGTTATGAAGCAAATCCAAAATCAGAAGATATCCAAATATTAAACGATGGCATCATGGAACAAGCCAAACAAAAAAAGAAATATTGGGGTCGCATCTCTTCTATCCTCTAGTGCACACAAAACTTACGGATAGAAGAGATGCGACCCCAATTTTTCATGCAGTTTGGATGTGAGTCACTTGGAAGAAGTTAACAACCAGAGCTAGGAAAGCAGGATAAATTACCAATGAAGCAAGTTCTTTCAGATCAGCGTATTATTGATTGCCTGAACACTGATTATGGCATTAAAGTTGCAAGGCTTATTTTTCTTCCTATAGGTGCGGATATGAACGCATCTGTATATAAAGCAGAGGCGGATAATCAGTCATCTTATTTTATAAAGCTAAAGCACGGTCATCATCATGATATTAGTGCTACCACAATAGCGTTGCTACATGATGCTGGAATTCAACAAATTATTCCTCCTATTAAAAATACCCGCGGGCAACCCATTCAGCATGTTGACGACTTTACGCTTATCGTGTCTCCATTTATCGAGGGGCAAGATGGATTTAGTCGTGATTTAACGGATGACCAATGGGTAACTCTCGGCAAAGTAATGAGACAAATTCATGAAATTGATGTGCCGCCATCGATTCAACGCAAGATCAGGCGTGAAGATTACTCACCTAAATGGCGAGAAGCTGTTCGGTCGCTCTATGCTGATATTGAATCGAACCCAAGCACTGACGAAATTTCATCGAAGTTCATAGCGTTTATGAAAGACCATGCAGCAGTAATTCATCGATTGGTTAATAGAGCAGAACAGTTAGGTAAACAAATTCAAGATCAATCACCAGACTTTGTATTGTGTCATTCAGACATTCATGGTGGCAATGTACTGATAGACGGAAACTACATTATTTATATGGTGGATTGGGATGATCCTATTATGGCTCCCAAAGAGCGTGATCTCATGTTTATTGGCGGCGGCGTTGCTAACGTTTGGAATAAGCCATATGAAGAAAACTATTTTTACCAGGGATACGGTAATATTGAAATTAATATGGCGATTTTGGCATATTATCGACATGAACGAATCGTAGAAGATATAGCACTTATTGGTCAGCAGCTACTTATGACTTCAGTAGATAATCAAATCCGGATGGAATCATATAAACATTTCACTGATCAGTTTGAACCTCGAGGTGTAGTAGAAATAGCATTTAAAACGGATGAAAACTTAATATGAAAAACTCTAACATTATTTTCCCAGAAGTTAATACTGACGAAGAATATGAAAAATTTAAGCTTAATAATGGTGAGCTTTGTAAGAAGGTAGCACTTGAAATTGTTACTCAGCATCATTTGCCAAGTGAACCGCTTTCACCCTATGATGGCACTAATATCGTATTTTCTCACGGAAAATCCAGAGTAATAAAAATATTTCCTCCGCTTCATAAAAGCCACTTCGACAATGAAGTATTAACAATGAAGCATCTTCACAATAAGCTTTCTGTCAAAACGCCTAAAATAGAATATGTAGGAGAAATAAATTGCTGGCCTTATATTGTCATGAGCCAACTGGAAGGAACTCTACTAGAGGATCTTTGGGAAAAACTAGACCACGACAACAAAATAATTATTATCCGTGAATTAGGATTGTTAATTCATGAAGTTCATTCCATACCTACCAAAGGACTTGAAGCCATTGACTGCCACTGGAAAAAATTTATTAACCAACAATTAAACCAATGCGTAGCACGCCATCGAGAAACAGGGCTTCCAGCTATATTATTACAACAAATTCCACAGTATTTAGATTCGATCAACAACCTTTTACCCGTGATTAAAAAACCAGTTATTTTAACTGGAGAATACACTCCGATGAATTTCTTAGTGAAGCAAGAAGCAGGTGTTTGGCATATCCATGGATTAATAGACTTCGGTGATTCAATGCTAGGATTGCCGGAATACGATTTACTGGGACCAGGCGCTTTCTTGATTCAAGGAGACAAAATTCTTTTAAGAGAATTTTTATACTCCTATGGCTATTCTCCTGAAGAAATGACAAACACATTAAGTCATAAACTTACAGCGCTAATGCTGCTACATCGTTATAGTCGCTTAAACGTGCAAATCAGAATAGATAACTGGGAAAACAAAGTAAAAAGCCTGGATGACTTGGAAAAATTAGTATGGGGGTTTTAAAATCTGGGGTCGCATTTCTTCTATCCGCAAGTTTTATTTACACTAAAATAGTGAAGAGATGCGACCACAATTTTTTCAATCCGTTAAATGAATGATATATTTCCCCGGATTCGCTGCGCTCCATCCAGGCTACATTTTTTATGCTTATTTAAGCTGCTTTAATTTCCACCAACATATTAATTCCATCATGATCTAATGAATCCTGGATAGCCAATGCAACAAATTGCTCAGGAGAATATCCAAGAATATCAGCAAATTTTTTGGCTTTTTTTGCGCTAACAATTTTACGATTATGTTCCAGATCACATAAATATTGCGTAGACACTTTTAATTTTTTTGCAAAAGCTGTCTGACTTTCCTCTTCGCTTAATCGTATTGCACGCAAAGAAGTGCCCAGCGTTAACTTTCCTGAATCTTTTTCTAAATATTCTCGAGCTTTAATATTCAAACTTATCAACCTCAATAATTTATCATACCGATCCTTTAATTTTACACAAAAAAAGTGTAAAACTCTAATTGAGAAATAGTAGGAAGGTGATTTTGTAATTCAGAAGGATTTGAAATGAAGATATTGAAGCCAAATTTGATAATTTGGCGTCCCCAAGGGGATTCGAACCCCTGTTACCGCCGTGAAAGGGCGATGTCCTAGGCCTCTAGACGATGGGGACACTAGTTTTGTTACTATTTGTGGAGAGGGTGGTGGTTTCCTCTCTTTGGAGCTAGGCGGGATCGAACCGCCGACCTCTTACATGCCATGCAAGCGCTCTCCCAGCTGAGCTATAGCCCCTAAACTGGACTGTTCGGTCTCGCTCTATTTCAGTGGGTTACCCCTAGCAATAGAGCAGCGATTCTAGGCAGCTAGGGGGTATTTGTCAACATAGATTGATAGATTGGATTGATATTTTTTGTGATTCTCAGGGTCTTGTCAATTTAGGTGAAGAATTGTGCAGGCCGCCGGCTCTTGGACTGTCAACGGCTTGAAAAGACTCCAATCTATCAGGGATGGAATAATCAAATTCGACGGAGCTTGCAGAGTCAGCAGACTGAGTCGAGGATACGCTGGTTTTTTTAGAACCAAACAAACCAGAGCGCATACAACAACTCAGAACTCTACTTAAACAACCGGGGGGTTTTTCTTTTTTAACTTCTTCCACGCTTGTAACAAGTGCAGCGGCTTTGATACTCGCACGTCGCTGCCTGAATTCTTGCACACGCATTGGCACAGGATACGAAAATGGTACAAAAAGGTTAGGTAAATCCGCAGCGCCTGCGTGCTGGTAAGCTAAAATTGGATCTACGGTTACCGTAGATTGCTGAGGAGATGGAGATTGACTTCGAGGAGAATCCGGAAGTTGTTCTACCGATTTTTCATCACCGGAAGAAGATGAAGCTGACGAGGCAAGCGGAGAAGGAACAGGAGAAGGCGATCTACTACCATCTAGAGGAAGAGGCGCCCTCCTCGCTTGAGGTTCGTTTTCTTGACTTGGAGCCGTCACACATACATATCCATCGGCATCCACATCATCTGATTCAGCAAGAACGACAGGATTAGCATCATCTTCTTTAACATCTGGAAACATTTTTTTCTCCGTCTTTATAATTAACCTACTCTCGCCCGTTCACACATAAGAATCGCCGATTCTAAACGCTGCAAAGTACGCTCTCTACCTAATAGTTCTAATGTAATATCAATCGAAGGCGACATTGTATTACCCGAAACAGCTACTCGGATTGGTGGGGCAACTTTACCTAATTTTAAACCTAACTTTTCACAAACCGTTTGCACGACGAGATGTAAAGCTTCTTTGTTCCACTCTTTCAAAGCGACCAAAGCATCTCTTACAGCAATCAAAACAGGGGCTGCTTCTTGCGTAAAATGTTGGTTCACCGCTTCATCATTAAACTGCACATCACGATAAAAATAATCGCTCTTTTCTGCCATTTCACGCAATGTTTTGGCGCGATCGGCTTGGGCTTTAATTAATACTGTTAATGGTGGCCCTTGCTTAATATCAAGCCCCAAACGCTCCATATGCCAGGCTAATTCTTTCGCCACATGCTCTGGCTCACCATTTTTAATATAATGATGATTTAACCATAATAATTTTTCTGTATTAAATGCAGCGGGTGCTTTGTTGACAGCATCAAGATCAAAGAATTCCACCATTTCTTTACGCGAAAAAATTTCTTGATCGCCGTGCGACCAACCTAAACGTAATAAATAATTTAATAATGCTTCCGGTAAAAAACCTTCTTCACGATACTGCATCACGCTAACCGCACCATGACGTTTTGAAAGACGCTTGCCATCATCACCTAAAATCATAGAAACATGTGCATACAAGGGTGGCGTTGCGCCTAAGGCACGTAAAATATTAATTTGTCGTGGTGTATTATTAATATGATCATCACCGCGAATCACGTGGGTAATTTTCATATCCCAATCATCAACCACAACAGTAAAATTATAGGTGGGCGTACCATCACTGCGCGCAATCACTAAATCATCTAATTCAGTATTATTAAAAGCAAGATGGCCACGAATCAAATCATTAAATTCAACAACACCGTCATCCGGATTACGAAAACGAATGGCAAAACTCCCCTCGCCCGGCTCTTTGCGATCGCGGCAAAAACCGTCATAACGAGGCTTGAGTTTATTTGCAATTTGCTCTTCACGTAAAGCCTCCAATCGTTCTTTCGAGCAATAACAACGGTAAGCCTTACCCTCTTTTAACAATTGTTCGATAACAGCATTGTAGCGATCGAAACGCTTAGTTTGATAAAACGGACCTTCCTCATAACCCAGCTCTAACCAATCCATCGCATCTAAAATGGCTTGCACCGATTCTTGCGTAGATCGCTCAATATCCGTGTCTTCAATTCGCAAAATAAACGTACCTTTTTTCTTCTGCGCATATAACCAACAATAAAGTGCGGTACGTGCACCGCCAACATGCAAATAACCTGTAGGACTAGGAGCAAAACGCGTTCGGATGGCTGACATAATGATGAGAATTTCCCGAATAAATAATATGGTGGGCTATTGTAACAGCACTCGGGCTGAGGCCAAAGAAGCAAAAATTAACCAATTACGCTATTTTATGGACGGCTTCCCGCTTTCGTCATCATACCGTTAGTAAAAGCAATGGCGATGGCGGAAACAACCAAGGTGAGATGTATAACCACCTGCCACAGCACAGAATAATTGGACTGAGTTGCAGGATCGATAAAGGTTCTTAATAAATGGATTGAGGAAATACCAATTAAGGACAAAGCGAGCTTTACTTTCATGGTACCGGCATTCAATTCATCTAACCATTCCGGGTGATCCGGGTGGCTTTGCAAATTCAAATGTGAAACAAAGGTTTCATAACCACCCATAATGACCATGATAATTAAGTTCGCGATCATGACGACGTCGATGAGATCTAATACGCCTAGCATGACTTCAACGTTGCTGGTGCTTTGGAAATGGGAAATTAGGGTGATTAATTCTAAGAGAAAACGGAAGACGTAAGCGGCTAGAATAACCAATAAACCTAGATATAAGGGGGCTTGCAACCAGCGGCCAGTAAAAATTACGCGGTTTATTCCCATTATTAGTTGGTTCATGCTTTTAGGCCTTTTTGGTTGCGTTGTTAATCAATATAAACTGATATGGGTTGTTCGACAAGATGGATTTGGGGGCAGGCGAATGAAAGGAGAGTATAACTTCCTTAAGATAAGGAATGATTTATTTCCCCGGATTCGCTGCGCTCCATCCAGGCTACATATAAGCTTTTATAAAAATCAAAAGTTAAGATAAGGGGCTTTATTTTATTACGCAGTCGACTTGCCGCCATGGATGGCGGCGGCAAGGATAGGGATATCCTGCCTGGAGACGGAGTAATAATATAAAGCCCCTTAGCTTAAACACCTTCTGATAAGCCAATGCCTAAATTCAAGTAGCAATCTCAAAAAGGAAACAACCCCCGTGGCTTGAAATAAAACAGATATAGGTATATGCTTTTGATTGTTATGCCAACTTCTTTTTGATGATGAAATTTTTTTAAGGATGGAGCCATGAAAAAAGCATCTCGTATAGATCATTTTACCTTTAGTAAATATTCAGGGTGGTTTTTAACCTGGGGACTTTTATTATTAATCGTTGGCGTTGCCGCGGTTAGTGCCTCGATGTTAACAACCGTAATTTCGATTGTGTTAGTTGGATTTGCCTTGATCGTTGGGGGTTGTATTGTTGTATTAGATACAATTACATTTTGGTGGCGTCATTGGGGTGGGTTCTTCTTACATCTCTTGATGGCAGCTTTATATATCGGTGCCGGCGTCCTCTTAATTGATAGCCCACTCTTAGGCTCGATCTCTTTAACACTAATGCTTGGCATTTTTTACGTCGTGTTGGGCTTCTTCCGCCTCCTCTACTCCGTTTCATTACGTTCACCACAATGGGGATGGAGCACGCTTAATGCTTTAGTTTCGTTATTGATTGGTGGATTAATTCTTGCAAGCTGGCCAACTTCGGGTTTGTTTGTTATCGGCTTGTTCGTAGGAATTGACTTAATGTTCACAGGCTTGGTTTACATCTTCAGCGCATTTGGAACACGATCCATCGTCGGTTCTTATCGCTAGAGCAAGCAAAAAGGCCAAATGAAAATTTGGCCTTTTTTTATTATTTTTTCGCGCTTAGAATGAAATCCACTTTAACATCATCTTTCACAGCATCTGTTTTTGCCCAATCACCTTTACCTACACCAAATGCGGTACGTTTCAATGTGGTAGATCCTTTAGCTAATGCTGCTTGTGGAGTCCATTTATCTAAACTAAAAGTCAACACAACAGGCACAGTCTTATCTCGAATTTTCAAACTGCCATCAGCTTGATATTGATTGTCCGCCACTTTGGTAAAATGGCTTGCTTCAAAAACCGCTTGCGGAAATAATTTTACATCAAACCAATCTGGGGTTTTTAACGTATCTGCCACTTCTTTATAGGAAGTAGAAACAGAAGCAATATCCACAGCAATTTTTACATGGCTACTGGTTAAATCGGCAGGATCAAATTGTATATCACCAGTAAAAGATTTGAATTCGCCCGTTAACGGAGAACCATTTTGTGTCGCTGTAAAGGTAATTTTGCTTTCTGCAGGTACAACCTGCCAAGTTGGTGCTGCTGCCCAAACCAAAGCAGAAAAACATAAAACCCCACACCCAACCAATCCACGCAATAAAGATATACGCATTATAACATCCTCCGTAAAATATCATCTTTGTTGATAAAGTGATGCTTCAACGCCGCACCGACATGACAACAAAAAATAAAAATTAACCCGTAACCAAGCCACTCATGCACCCATTCAAAAAACATTCTTTCACTTTCGTTTGGTGCAACTAGATTAGGCAATACAAACAATCCAAAAAATGAAACCGGCAAACCTGCTGCGGAAGTAATGAACCAACCGGAAAGAGGTAAAGCAATCATAAAAAGATAAAATAACCAATGTACGGATCGTGCAGCGAAGCGTTCCCACCAAGTTAAAGTGGTTAACTTCGGATTCACATTTCCTAAACGCCAACCTAAACGCAGCATGACCAGCATTAACGCCAAAATACCGTATTCTTTATGCCAACCATACAATTTCAGTTTATCTAAGCTAATAGGCAGTCTTACCATATACAGACCGACGCATACTAATCCAATTAACAAAATAGCCATTGCCCAGTGAAGGGTAATGGCTATTAATCCGAAACGGTCTCTGGAATTTTTAAATATCATAGATTATCCGTTTTTTGGTTGGTCAACGATATTGGCTTCGCCTTGGATCATGATTTTCACTTCGTCACCGAGGGCTGGTAGGAGTGTATTCATGTCAAAGTCAGAACGTTTGATTGTTGTTGTCGCGCCGAAGCCAACGGTTTTTTTGTTGGTGAAAGGATTGAGGCCGGTTTTATTTAGCTTCACATTTAAAATTACGGGTTTTGAGACACCGTGTAAGGTTAAGACGCCGTAGACTTTAGCGGATTCTTTGCCTTCTAGGACAACTTTATCGCTTTTGAATGTGGCGATAGGGTATTTGGCTGCATCAAAGAAATTAGCGCCGGTTAGGTGTTCGTTTAGATCTGGCAGGCCAGTGACTAATTGTGCGATGTGGATGGTAGCATCGACGTGGCTGTTTTGGGGTTTTGCATCATCCAAAACCAAAGTGCCTTCGGCGTACCATTTACCGACTTGGTCGGAAAAGCCTAGGTGGTTAATTTGCCACGCTACGTAGGTGTGGGTTGGGTCTAGGGTGTAGGTTTCGGCGGCTTGGGTGGATAGGCAAGCCATGCTGCATAATGCGATTGTGGTGGCTAAGATCTTTTTCATGTTTACTCCTTTTTGATGATATTTGTGGTGTGGGTGATGGGTGGCGAATTTGGGGGAATGGGATCTTCCTTTTAATAAGGAATGATTTATTCCCTGGATTCGCTGCGCTCCATCCAGGCTACATTAAATGTAGCCTGGATGGAGCGCAGCGAATCCGGGAAAATCAAACCTTCCTTAGATTCACCACACCCCACCCCGCCACCTCTAATTTTGTGCTTGTGAATGAATCGCCTTTAAAACTTGTTCTTTCACATTTTGTAAATTAAAGCTCGCCCCAGCTTGCATTGGTGGATATTGCACGAAGGACGCGCCTAATTCTTCAATCTCTTTTTGAACGAACACAAAGCGCCAGAATTCATGGCTATAGAAATCCATACCCCAGCCCATGGATTGAGTCGCAACGCGTTCAAAAGGATCTAAACGTAGGTTTGTGATAATCGGCCAATCAAGCTTAACCGAACCACCAAACCAACCTTGAGGCTGTTGGGTAAATTGATATTTGTAATCATCAATCCGCACCGCGCCCAAGGTGCTCTCTGTGAAATATAAAATTTCATGGCGATTTGATGGGCCTTTACCAGTGATCATATTGGTTTGGTCATAACCATCAAGATGCACTTTGTAGTTAGTTCCAGCCAAGCCTTTCCCTTTTAATAACTCATCTTTAATATTGGGATCACCTGCTGCAGCAAGCAAGGTTGGGAACCAATCTAACCCGGACATAATGCCATTTTCAACTTTACCGGCAGCCACTTTACCCGGCCAACGAATAATTGCAGGTACGCGCATACCACCCTCTAACGCCATCCCTTTTTGTCCGGCAAACGGTGTCATCGCGCCATCTGGCCAGCTAATGATTTCAGCGCCATTATCCGTGGTGAAAATAACAATCGTATTATCTGCAATACCCATGTCATCTAATTTTTTCATGACAGAGCCAACGATATCATCTAATTGGGCCATACCAGCTTCTTCGGTATACCACCCATTTTCTGAAGTCATCATGTTTTTGTATTTATCAGATAAATGCGTAAACACATGCATTCTGCTTGGATTTAACCAAACAAAGAACGGCTTGCCATCGGTTTTCGCTTTATCCATAAATTTAAACGTATTACTTAAGATTTCATCATCTACCGTTTTCATACGTTCTGGGGGTAAAGCGCCTTCATCTTTCAGTGTTTGTTTGCCAATAACACCCCAACGTGGTTGCTCTGTCGGATCACTCGTAGCAGAAGCCCAACAGTGAATCATATTACGTGGACCCACCTTATCCTTTAAATCGGCAGGATAGGAATGCCAGAACGGATCTTCCATCGCATCGAGATGGTACAGGTATCCAAAGAATTCATCGAAACCATGCAAGCAAGGTAAATATTTATTGAGATCGCCAAAATGGTTTTTACCAAACTGCCCCGTTTCATATCCCAACTGCTTTAAAGCCGTTGCAATACTAGGCGCCGCTGCAGGATAACCAATATCCGCTCCCGCTTGGCCAACCGTAGTCAAACCGGTTCTTAACGGTAATTCACCGGTAATAAAATTAGCTCGGCCAGCAGTACAGCTAGGCTCTGCATAATAATCTGTAAAACGGGTACCTTCAGATGCCAACTTATCTAAGTTAGGTGTTTTACCCGCCATAATACCTTGGTTATAAGAACCCAAGTTAAACCAACCCACATCATCACCCATAATAACAAGTATATTAGGCTGCTTTGACGTCGTCGCAGGAGCAGGTTTTGCTGCTGGCGCAGGTTGAGGGTTACCCACTGCTGCTTTCGCACCAATGGCAACAATCATGCCCATAATTAAAAAATAGATGAATATAAATCGATGACGGAATAATTTACTGATTGAGCCTAACCGTGGCATAAATCTCTCCCTTTCACTGCGCAATAGGAAATTTTATTCTATACTAAGATGGTGGCATTTTGAATACAATTCAAAGACTACAACCGCCGATGGGTCAGTACCGGAAAATCTTGCCTTAATTCTTTCAGATAATCTAAATCAATATCTTTTACCAGAACGCCAATGGCCTCGGGTAATACCGCAATCACATCGCCCCAAGGATTCACAATCATACTGTGACCATAGGTTTTACGACCATTCGGATGAACACCGGTTTGGCAAGCGGCAACAACATAAGCTAAATTTTCAATGGCTCTGGCACGGACTAAAATATCCCAATGCGCCATGCCCGTTGTATAGGTAAATGCTGTTGGTAAGATAATAATTTCTACTTGTTGCTCATGCATTCTGCGGAATAATTCAGGAAAACGCACATCATAACAAACCGCTAAGCCTATACGACCAAAAGGCGTGGGTACGACAACCACTTTATCACCCGGCTCCATGGTTTTAGATTCAAAATATTCTTCCTTACTCTTACGTAAATGCACATCGAATAAATGCACTTTGTCGTAACGCGCAACCAACTCACCTTTATCGTTATAGACGAGACAAGCTGCTCGAGCACGCGATTTATCGTTCGAAATCGCGATGGGAATAGTCCCACCTACTAACCATATCCTGTGCTGCTTGGCTTGTTCTTGTAAAAAATCTTGGATAGGACCTTGATGAAAGGTTTCGCGTAAGCGGACTTTGTCAAATTGATCCATCCCCATCAAAGCAAACATTTCGGGTAATACAATTAAGCCCGCACCCTGTTCCACTGCTTGCTGAATTAACACGCCCGCCATGTCTAGGTTTTGTTGCACATTTTCGGTGGAAGTCATTTGAATACTGGCTATTCGAGCTGTCATAATCTCATCCTAAGATAATTTGTGCATATTGTGCACACCTACCGCATCCTAACCTTGAATTAGACTAAAAACTATCTAATCCACCCTACATTCTCGCCTATTTCTATGCTAATCTTTGCGCATGAAAAAGCTACAAAACACCCTTATTTGCCTCATTTCCATTGTTGTGCTCTTACTAACTCCCATGACCCGGGCAGAAGCAGAAGAGTTGCAAACATCAATCACGGGTATTAGCGGTCCGGCTTTAAATAATGCCCAGGAACGCTTAGCTATCATTTTACAAGGATATCATACTCCATTTACTGAAAAACAAATTCATGCTTTTTTCCGCGCCGCCCCTCAAGAAATCAAACACGCTATCGAACCCTATGGGTATTTCAAAGCAACTATTGAGTCGCAACTCAGCCAAAAAGGCGATATCTGGACAGCACGTTTTATTCTACATCGCGGACCGCGACTTCATATCGCACACCTCGAAGTCAACATTACAGGACCAGGCCAAGACAATACGGCCCTAAAAAGATTATTAATGAAATTCCCGCTACAGCCGGGACAAGTGTTAGAAACTGAAAAATATGAAACCGCGAAAAAAAGTTTATTTCAAGTAGCGAATAATCAAGGCTACATCAAAGCGGTATTAGAAAAAAAAGAAATTCGTATTGATTTAAAAAAATATACGGCGGATGTGATTTTAAGTTTAGATACGGGCCCACGTTATTATTTTGGCGCCATCAAATTTGATCAAACCACGTTTTCACCTGAATTCTTAAATCGTTTTTTACCTTTTCAAGAAGGCGAACCTTTTTCGAGTCAAAAATTATTGTTATTGCAACAAAACTTAAGTAACAGCCATTACTTTCAACAAGTCAGCATCTTCCCGAATATAGAACAACCTAACGGATATCAAGTACCTGTGGATGTTGGATTGAAGGCAACGAAATCACAAAAGTACGATGTCGGTTTCGGTTATGGCACCTACACAGGGCCGCGCTTAACGTTGGGGGCTAATTTACGTCATGTTACCGATACTGGACATTATGTGAAAATGCAAATGAAAGTATCGCCAATTTTGCAAGGGTTGGCGGCGCAATATGTTATCCCTGGTCACAATCCACTTACGGATGCTTATACGCTAGGCGTAAATGTAGAACGCTTCCTACCTAAAAACGGACATTCTATTTCAAAGAATTTATCTTTCAGTTACACGACGCTCTGGCAAGGTTGGAAAACCACACCGACCCTTACCTATTTACGCGAAAATTATTTTATTGAAGGTCAACCCTCTTCGCATAATAGCCGGCTATTTATTCCCAGCTTAGCATTGACTCGCATAAAGGCAGACGATTTGATTATCCCCCGCTCTGGGCATAAAATTGATTTTGTTATCCGCGGTGCTAGCACCCAAATGATTTCTAATACAAACTTTGTGCAAACGGAAGTGAAAGGTAAATATATTTTTAGCCCAACCCCAGTCAGCACCGTGGTACTTAGTGGTGATTTTGGTTATACCGTAGTTGAAAACATTCGCTCCCTACCTTTAACCTTGCAATTTTTTGCAGGTGGCATGAATAGCGTACGCGGTTTTCCTTATACCTATTTCGGCCCAGGTCGTTATTTAAAAACTGGTAGCGTTGAATATCGACATCACATAATCGATAAATGGAGTGGTGCTGTATTTTATGATTTAGGGATGGCAGATGATCATATTAACGCACCGATGGGGCATGGCATAGGTATCGGTGCTATTTATGATTCTGTTGTTGGCCCCGTTCGCTTATATACGGGTTTCGGCAAACTGAAAGACAAGCCGCGGCATTTTGATTTTGAATTTAGTATTGGGCCTGAATTATGATAGGTATCATTTTTCGCTATCTATTTTTAATGCTTATCGCCAGCGCACTGTATACAGGGTATTTCTTGACAGAAACCCCCGCCGGATTAGAACTCAGCCTCAAACTCCTATCCTTAGGTTTACCTGGCAAACTCGAGATTGAACAAACCCAAGGCAAGTTATTTTCCGCTTTCTCTTTACATCGTGTTACTTACCAAGATAACGATGTCATTGTTAAAATAGAAGATCTTTCTATTAACTGGAATCCAGCACAATTATTGAATGAACGAATTGATATTAACAAACTTGCTTTGCAACAACTCCAAGTTAACATCATTCCCACAGAACAATCGCATTGGAACGTACATATACTTTCTTACTTAGCGCAACACATATTGATTCACCAACTGCAATTAGACAAAGCCTCGGTGACATCAACACAAGCAACGATTTATTTTAGTGGCAACATTAACCCCAGTTGGAATATTGGCTGGGAAATTGATATCCCACAATTAGAACGTATTTCCAAAACAAGCAGCGGCCAGTTTTATAGTCATGGCACTATTACCGGGAATCTTCATACACCTAAAATTCAAGGTGACTTTGATGGGAAAAAATTAATTTTTGGCGAGCAAAAATTTGGCCGGATTCAAGGTAAAATTAATTTAAATCCACAACCCAACTCGACCTCTTCTATTCAGTTAATGGGTTCGAATATTCAAATTCATGATTACCCTGTCAAACATTTGGATGTGGCACTGACCCTGCGGGCGCTTCCAGATAAAAAGAATTATAGCACTGCAATAGCTATTGCTATTAATCGTTATCACAATATGGATCTTTCTTTCTCTATGCCACGCACCGCGCAGTGGAATAATTACTTGCATCAAGATTTCAAAGCTCAACTCAAGTTTCATTTAAATAGCTTAAAGGAAATAGCTGACTTTCTGCCCCATACCCAAGATGTGCGCGGTAAAATTCTTGGAACCTTGGATTTTAAAGGCACGCTAGCAGAGCCGATTGCGACTGGTAATATTAATCTCACAAACGCTAGCATGCGGTTAACTAAACTGGGCATACATTTAAATCAAATTAATTTGCTTATTTCGGGTAACGAATCAAAGCAATTATCTTATCAAGGCAGTATGCGGGCTGAAACAGGCATTGTGAATATTGCAGGCACGACACAATTAGCTAAAACTGATTTCCCTACTCACTTAACTGTGACGGGTGATAATTTTCAAATTTTAAATTTACCCGAATACAAATTGTTTATTTCGCCACAATTAAAAATTGAGTTATCTACCAAAAATATCAATGCGCAAGGCACTATTTACATTCCAGAAGCTAAAATAACGCCGAAAGATTTTCGTCGCACGATCACCCTTTCCGACGATGTAGTCTATGTAGGACAAAAAACAACTTCGGCGACATCCTTGCTCGCTTTAGCTCCCAGCATGCAAATTACCCTTAATCTGGGCAATAAAGTGTTTATTCACTATCAAGATTTTGAAGCGATGTTGCGTGGGAATTTATTATTACTCAAACACCCGAATGGATTAGTCACTGCATCAGGTCAACTGTATGCTATCGACGGTACTTATAATGCGTACGGACAAGTATTAAAAATTCAAGAGGGTCGTTTTATCTATACCGGCGGGATGTTGACGAATCCGGGTTTAAATATCAGAGCTACACGTCAATTCAAAACGGCACTATCAGAAAGCATGAACAGCTTTAGCCAATCTTCGCAAAATATTTATGCCGGCAATCAGCTGTTAACCGTAGGCATTCAAATAGTAGGTAGCCTGGACTTCCCAGCAATTACACTCTTCTCGGATCCATCTACATTAAGCCAATCTAATATTTTGTCGTACTTGATTCTTGGTGTGCCCGAGCCTACCTCTGGCAATGACAAGGATATGCTGCTTAGTGCAGCATCTGCGTTAAATTTAGCTAACAGCGGCAATGGGGCATCACAATTTGCATCCATGACGAAAAAAATTCAAGATAGTTTAGGCCTAACCGAATTTAACGTCGAATCCGTTCAGACTTTTGATCCTAACGCCAATCTCAATAATGGCGGCATGGTGGGCAACACCTCACTGGTACTCGGAAAACAAATTGCTGATAAATTATATGTACATTCAAGCGTAAGTTTATTCGCTTCCCCCCCTGTTTATATTTTTAATGTACAATATACTTTAAGTAAACACTGGTCTATTCAAACAGAAACGAGTACGATTGAAAGTGGAGCTGATTTGCTCTACAGCATTGAAAGGAATTGAAAACAAAAGGATTTTGACCCGGAGGAATATTTAATGAAATCTCTCAGTTCATTAATTTTGTTCGCTAGCATTACTAGCTGTTTCAGCTTAAACGTATACGCTGATACGAATCATAGCGTTGCCCAGATTGATACTACGCCTCCGAGTGCTGAGGGCAGCTTATCCCCACAACAAACTCAACCCATGTTGGCTGAGGCTGCAATTAATCCTTATGTTTCACCCACTGGCGGCGAAGCGCCGACGATTACAAGCCCGATTGTTTCACCTGCTGAAAATGCGCCTAATCCGCTTAATCAAAATTCAATGACGAAATTGAATCGACCCGGGATGCAAAGCACGCAAGTGGCTGCGCCGGAGGGTGTGGTGGATAATACGACACAAACTGGTCCTGCGCGTGGAATGCCTGGTATGCCACCGCAAGGGATGCAAGGATCACAGCCTGGAATGTCGCCGCAAGGGATGCAAGGATCACCACCCGGAATGTCGCCGCAAGGGATGCAAGGGTCACAACCCGGAATGTCGCCGCAAGGGATGCAAGGATCACAACCTGGCGTAGCGCCGCAAGGGATGCAAGGATCGCAACCTGGCGTAGCGCCGCAAGGGATGCAAGGATCGCAACCCGGAGTAGCGCCTCAGGGGATGGTAGGGTCACAACCTGGTGTTAATGTAGCGCCACAAGGAATGCCGAGCTCGCCAGCGGCGGGTGGTGCGGGGCCGCAAAGTATGAATAATCAGGTTAATCCAACGGCGCAGTTTTCAAAATTGGGGATGCCGCCGCAGGGGATGTTGAGTTCGGCGCAGGATTTTCATTAAGGGAAAACAGATCTTTCTTAAAAAAAGGAAGGAATGATTGATTTCCCTGGATTCGCTGCGCTCCATCCAGGCTACATTTTTTCTGTTACTGATGATGGTTCAAGTTGTTCCAAAACTTCGCGTACTACAAATCGTGGTCGCTTACGCACTTCTTGATAAATACGACCGATGTATTCGCCCGTTACTCCCAAGCCTAGCAATACAATTCCCAAGAAGAAAAACAAAATCGCGAACAGGGTAAATACCCCTTCTACTTCAGGTCCTACAATCACGCGGCGTAAAATTAAAAAGATTACAAACGCGAAGCTGCAGGCTGAAATCAACATTCCCAACATGGTAAACACTTGCAAAGGAAATAATGAGAAACCGGTGATTAAATCAAAGTTATAACGAATCAAACCATAAAAACCATAACTCGACTCACCCGCTGCACGTTCAGCATGACCTACACCAACTTCGGTTGGGTTCGAAGCATAGCTTAACGCCAAAGCAGGAATAAATGTGGTTGCCTCACCGGTTAAAGCCATCAAGTCGACAATATTCCGTTTGTATGCACGCAACATACAACCTTCATCTTGCATCTTTAATTTTGGCATCATCCACGCGCGTACTTTATTATGGCAATGTGAAACCGCTAAACGCCACCAGGAATCCTGGCGATTCATACGATGGGTATTCACAACGTCATGACCTGCTTCAATAGCTGCAACTAACTTGCCGATATCTTCAGGTGGATTTTGTAAATCCGCATCCATGGTAATCACGATTTGTCCGCGCACGCGTTCAAAGCCGGCCATAATCGCCATATGTTGGCCGAAATTGCCATTGAATTGAATCACGCGAATTTGACTGGGTCGACGTTCATGCAATTCTTTTAGAATATGGGCTGAACGATCGGTACTGCCGTCATTGGTAAAAATAATTTCGTAGGTTTTACCTAGGCTATCTAAAGCCATGGTTAACCGACGATACAATTCTTCGAGCATTTCTTGCTCATTGTGAACCGGTATCACTACACTGAGATACGGATGATTTGACATATTCATTACCTTTAATTTAACTGAACACAATGGGATGGAATTATATTATACTATCGCCCAATTACTAAGACTTTTCACATCATGAACAAACATAAAATCGAAGAAATTTTTGCCCGCTTCCAAAAAGCCAACCCCAATCCCACGACTGAGCTTCGGTTTCGTTCTAATTTTGAGCTATTAATTGCAGTTATTTTGTCTGCACAAGCGACCGATACTTCCGTGAATAAAGCGACTATACCCCTCTACAAAGTAGCCAATACGCCGGAAAAAATCCTGGCTTTGGGGGAAAAGAAATTAAAACACTATATAAAGACAATAGGTCTTTATAATACGAAAGCAGCTAATATCATAAAAACATGTCGTATTTTAATTGATCAACACCATTCAATAGTTCCACATGACAGAGAAGCGCTTGAAGCATTGCCGGGCGTGGGGCGAAAAACAGCGAATGTCGTATTGAACACCTGTTTTGGCGAAGGCACCATTGCTGTAGATACCCATATTTTTCGTGTTTCTAATCGTATCGGTTTGACTCATGGCAAAACGCCTTTGCAAGTAGAGCAACAATTAATGAAAGTAGTGCCTCCAAAGTATTTAAAAGACGCACATCATTGGTTAGTGCTACATGGACGTTATATTTGTGTAGCGCGAAAACCACGCTGCCCCGATTGCTTGATTCGAGATTTATGTGAATATCCAGATAAAACACTGAGTATAAATAATGACAAATGAACGCGATGAATTACGCCAAGTTTTTTTTGAAGCTTGGAGAAAATATCAAAACCAACTGCTTTTAGAACCGTTAGAAAATCAATTGGTAGAACTTATTTTGCAACACCCGGAGTATCAACCGTTATTTGAGCGCCCGGAAGAATTTCAAGATCAAGATTTTGCTGAAGAAAATCCGTTTTTGCATTTGAGTTTGCATTTATCAATACGCGACCAAATTAATGCAGATCGCCCTGAAGGGGTTAAACAAATTTATCAACTGTATTGCCAAAAATTACAAGATACTAATACTGCAGAACATTTGATGATGGAATGTTTAGGTCAGGTACTCTGGGAAGCACAACAAAGCGGAAAAATGCCCGAAGAACAATCGTACATCGAACTCCTAAAATCAAAAATATAACCCACATTTTCATCCCCACCTACGCGGGAATGACATCACTGTCATCCCCGCGTAGGCGGGGATCCATGGTTAAGTAATCTCGGGCAAAGCCCGTGCCAACCGCACAATGGATTCCCGCCTGCGCGGGAATGACAGTTATGTAGGTTGGGCACAAGTGCCCAACAACTTACTAGAAGAAAATATCAAACTGCGCCGTCAACATATTATCCGACTTCCCAGCCCCAGTAATCAATTTCGTCACCGCCGTCCCATTACCCGTTGCAAAATTCCCAGCGGCGTAATTAATATCATGACGGAACTCAAGCCCTTGCAATGTATCCTTCCAAATCGACGTATTAAACACAATCGAATAGCGATCCAAAGCCAGCCCTAACGCTAAACCATCTTTACTCTTGCCATAACCCACAGCAATCGTACTCGGTTTTTCAAATATACTAAATGTATAAGCAAATTCGACGTTCAACGCTTGTGGTTTTGCACCATGGGTATTAAAAGTTAAATCAGCAGGACTAAAAGCAGACAGTGCCGCCACATATTCCGCGACAATATCTATACTCTTACCGATACTAAATAAACCACGCAAATCCAAAGCAGAAACACGATGTACCAATTGCTCATTACCATAATTATTCGGCGCACCAAAGCCACCAAATTGCGGAGAACGATTCCCGTTAAATTGCATACCAACGGAATCAGCGAGATTCGCAATCACGCCTACACCGACATCACCACTATAACGTTCGCCTAATGCATAGCGATAACCTAAGTTAATACCGCTATTATTTAAACGATTTTGACTACCAACGTAAGTAGGACCGCCAAATACATAAATAGAACCGTACAACGCGTTAGCACCTTGCTGCTGATAACCAACTAACAACGCTCTTTCCTTGGTTCTACCAAGAATTTTGGTCAAGGTACTGCTCAACATATTGGAACTGTAAGTACCAAATGGCACATACATTTGACCAATAGAACCATAAACAGGAGACTTTTGGAAATCACCAATGGTAATGAAAGCTTTACTCACAAATACACGTGAATTAGACGTTCTTGAATTGCTGCTTAAAGCACCTGTGTTAGTACCCACATCACTATCATAGTTAAAAGCTAACAATCCCGAAGTCCATGAACTAGGACCTAAGATATAAGCGTCTAACTCTGCAGATGAAACATCAACACCGCTTGTGGTAGCACCAACGCCTGGGCTTTCGTAGAATACTTGTCCTTCTACTATACCACTTAATAATAAGTGCGCGTGATCTTCTTCAATAGGCCGACCTAGTGCAACGAGTCTTTCACGAATCGCTTTACGCATATTCAACAACGTCACATCTTCGTTGATGTTCGGACTATTAATAATTAAGTTACCACCGGAATATAACAATGGAACACCGATGTAAGGTCCAGTTGATACAAAAGACTGTCCAGGTACATCGATATCAATTGGAAATGATTGCGGGCCGGTCACAAATAATTGTTGCGTATGTGTACCCGACGTTGTCTCCGTCATTCCCGACGCATTCACAGGTTCCATTATTTGCGTAGGCACCGTATCCGATTGCGCTTTTTTATTTTTTGACTTGGATTGTGAAGAGGAGGCTTGAGAGTTGTTACTAGAAGAATGTTTATTAATTAAGTGTACACTTTTTTCTTGCATGTGACTGGTAATTGTCGCTGGCTGACTTGTATTATCGGTATTTTGACTCGATGTGGTATCTGCCCAAACTAAAGTGGTAGATGTAACATTGAACAATAACAGCAGCAACCATGGTTTAAAGAATTTATTCATGGTGCATCTTCCTATCTTATGAAATGAAACGGCGCAACGTTATCAAAGTTCATCTGATTGTTCAAGCACTTCCGCTCACGATTGGTTTGCAAATTAGATACTCAGAAGAATCAACAAGTTAAATCTTAATGCAGACGCGCTATACATTTTTTGCCCAGATTCGATTTAAAATGGACTATAATAAACCTTATGACAATGACACTCCTAAAAGACAGGTACTACCGCATAGCAAACCTCGATAATTTGTTTGCGAAGGATGCTGTCATTTATTCTGTTTATTCTTACGATGCAAAAGATGAAAGCGAATTTAAATCTTCACTTTTAAATAATTTAGATTCGAATTCTTGCTTATTTGAAATAGAACCACGCAAGGATTTACATTTTGCGCTAGCGTTGGTGAAAGACGAAG
>Ga0207044_1053_pt1 | contig 22243 bp, 26 predicted proteins | sample Alteio_BWMinCont_68_FD_153300 | JGI IMG/M metagenome (GOLD analysis project Ga0207044, IMG submission 153300) | Enriched cells from forest soil in Barre Woods Harvard Forest LTER site, Petersham, Massachusetts, United States -... | ecosystem: Environmental > Terrestrial > Soil > Temperate forest >... | reverse complement strand
GCCGCGACAGCCTTCGTCGGTATTCCCCCTGTGGCTTAATGCCGAGAAAGCGAGCAGAAGCTAACATTCAATCACTTGCGAAATTAACCGCGGTTGTCGAACCAGTCGAGGGCGGCGGAAGACCCTTAGGGCTTTGCGGGCAGCGGCTGCCAGAGCTCAATCTTATTTCCATCCGAGTCATAGATCCAGGCAAAGCGACCGTAAGATTCGTCCATTCGTTTGGGGTCAATCTTTACACCCTCTTGTTTTAAGCGGTCGAGCAAAGCATCCATATCGTCCACGATGTAGTTGATCATGAACGGTTGGTTGGAAGGGAAATAGTTCGAGGAGGCGGAAAAAACCGTCCAAACAGTAACGTGTTCCTTTTGCGGGTCATCGTGTTCGCGCCAGGGTAGCATAGCGCCTGAGCCTGTATCCGCAAGTCCAAGATGCTTCGAATACCATTCGCGCATCTGATCACGATTCGCGGATTTGAAGAAGACACCGCCGATTCCAATGACGCGCCCGCGTTGCTCCACTTTGGCGGGCGGCTTCGACTTTGCAGTTTGCGGAGATTTCACTTCCTGTCCTCCTTTTGAGTAGGCCGAGATCAGCAACAACGAGCCAAGCGCAATCGTGCTCCAGGTTATTCCTTGCATCGGCGGATTATACATAAGTTTCGATTGGCGAATGGAGGAGAACCAGGCTTGCGGGAGGGCAAAGTCTCCCGGATTCGAACGTCCTCATCGTTTATTGCTTGCCAAATTAAGTGTGATTGTGGAAACAGTCGAGGGCGACTTGAGTATATTGGCCCACCTCGATTAGGTAGCCGCTAGGATCGCGCATGTGATTGTGCGTCGCTCAGGTTGCGCTAACGGTTCTCGCTTCTTTTTCGTACTCCACATCCGATTCCGCTGGAAGTAGGACCCACAGGGTGTAGATGCCGAGTGCGGTACCGAATGGTACGTTGAAGAGGAGCGAGGGAAATGCAAGCACCACGGCGACCATGCGTGCCCAAGGTTCCCGTTGCAACAAACCCCAACCTGCCACAAATCCCGCGAAAGCTTTTACGATCACGATCGTGGCGATGAAGCTCAAGAAGAGATGCAGAAACGCAGGTCTTTCCGGATGGGTGACCGGGTTGAAAATAACATTGGCTACGATGTATGAGCCGACCCCCATGAGGCCATCGAGGCCCGACAGCGCAATCCAGAGAATTCCCAGAAGCCGAACATGCTCCCGGACTCGGCTGCGTTGTGGATATCCAGCCATCGGTCCAGCGATTTCTTTTCCACACCGGCTGCAAAACTGCTGATCTGGCTGTAGCGTCGCCCCGCATTTATCGCAGAACATGACTCCGCCTCTCTAAACTGCCGACTGGATCAGATACGAACTATAGCGCACGACCGTTCCAACAGAACAGGGAATCGATGCCGAGGGTTCGCCGCTCCGAAAGTCGCGGGCGAGGCCGCCCCGCCCCAAACGATCCTGACAAAAAATGAAAAGGCTACCCGGCAACTTGGGTAGCCTTTTCTTTCAAGGGAGAATAGTTCTAACGGAGATCAAACCGTCAAAACTTTCTGGCGAAATCTTATGAGTCCAAAAAGGGGGGTGTCAAGAAATATCTCGGAAATAAACATCTTTCGTTTCAATGACTTACAAAATAGGTTAATAGTCCCTGTGCGTTGCTCATTGTGAGACAAATGGAACGCCAAACGAGGCTAAACCATCTTGATTGTTTGGCTTACAGTCTCAGTCTCGGCTCAGGTGGCTTTTCAGAGAGGTGCAGCGAGATAAATTCCCGGTTCTGCGCTTGCTCGAATACCCGGTCCGGAAACAGGCGCTTGGAAAGGATGCGAATGCCACCGAAGGCCACGCCGGCAACCAGAGCAAAGCCAATAATGATGAAGCAGAGAATGATGACGTTCACCAACAGGTTTGCGAGGTTGTCTCTCTTGGTGAAATACGTGTTCTCGTTCCAGGTGACATTCGCGTCATAATTCACCGAGGCCAGCAGCGACTTGCCTTCCGCTTGCGATATCGGACCAGACACCACTACCACGATAGGCCCTGTGCGCTTATCGAAGATTGGCCCTTGAAGATTGGGATTGGCATTCGCGACACCAGGTGGTTCTGAGTTTTGCGAGTGCGCAGCCTCGATCCGTCGAAGATGCTCGGCTGCAATTTGTGGTGTGGGATAAGCGATCAACATCAAAGTGGCTTCCCCGCCCGAGCTGTTGTAATTTCCAACAACCACCTCCGCCCCAGCGTTGAAGTCCACAAGTTCGGCTTGAATGGGAGCATCTACATTTTGCAGCGCGGCAGGTCCGACCACGTACTTCGCGCTGTTCTTCACGTAGGACTGCGTAGGCAGATAAGCGGGCAGTCCCGGGAGATTACGGGTATTTCCCGAGGGCAAGGGAAGACCGTCCGCCATCTCGCGCAACTCAGCGGCGGACATCGCCGAAAGCTTTTGAAATACCGCGTCGACCAGAATGTTGCCTCGGTAAAACAGGACGCGTTCATTTAGCGACGCGGCCCCGTCGCCGATCTTTTCAATCAACATCGGCACCGTCTTGTAGTAGGTATAGGCGCCATAGGCCCCGCTGGCATCCTCGAAACGGGCCGCCTTCAAGGTCAGCTTGCGGCCATCATCCCGCGTATAGGTAGCGGATTCGAATCCGGTGAATCCATATTCTTTGAGAACCGCGGCGTTGACCGGCTCGGCGACAGCTGGATCGGCGCTGGTTCGCGACGGGCCTGAGGTCTGCCAGCCGCCGAACTCTTTGGGAAGAATCGAGGTCGAGGGAGCGGGATCCTTCGCCAGCGCAACCTCAGACAACGAGATGACGAGCACAAAAGCGGTAATCAACTTAGAAAGCTTCATGAAGACGCGAAAATAGGAAAGCGCACAATCCTTCCTTGATTAGACTACCGGGGAGGCGGGAAAGTTTCCAGAGCGCACTCAAACCGCGAGGTACCCACCGTCGACCGGGAACACCGATCCCGTCACCCAAGCGGACTCGTCGCTGGCAAGGTAGACGGCGATACCGGCAACATCTTCTGGCTGGCCGAGGCGGCCGATGGGATGCACGGCAATTCGTTCCGACCGAACGGCAGCCGGGTCCGGCGCTTTGCTGATGACGGCAGCTGTGAGTTCAGTCTCAACGAACGACGGGCAGATGGCATTCACCCGGATGTGTTCCTGTCCGTGATCAACGGCCATGCACTTGGTGAGCAGAACCACGGCACCTTTCGAGGACGCGTACGACGCCCGGTTACGCGCTCCGTTGATTCCGAGGACTGAAGCCATGTTGATGATCGAGCCGCCCCCGGCTTTTCGCATCGCGGGAAGCACAGCGCGTGAGAGCAGCCAGAGGCCGCGAACATTGACGTTGAAGGTCTCATCCCACTGCTCGGGTGTGATCTGCTCGGCGGTTCCAATGTGAAGCACGCCCGCGTTATTCAGCAAAACGTCGAGGCCGCCGAAATGCGCCAGGGTTTGCTCGACGACACGGTTAACTTCGTCCGCCATGGTCACATCCGCTGCAAGAACAAAGGCGGAACCGCCGCATTCACGGGCTGTTTCTTCGAGCCGTTCTCGACGGCGGCCGACCAAAGCGACTTTCGCGCCTTCGCAGGCTAACGCGATCGCGCAAGCACGGCCAATACCGCTGCCCGCTCCGGTGACAATAGCGATTTTGTTGTTAAGTCGGGTGCCCACGCGAAACTAGTGTAGACGATTCAACGCCGTTCAGTAGCCGCCGCCCTCAAGGCGCACTTTGCCGCGGAACATACGGAAGATGAAAACGAAGTACCCGAGCGCCACCACAAACGCGATGCACCACCAAGTCAGGCCGACGACAAGCCCGTGATGTCCCGCAGCCGAGTTGTAAATCGTCAGGCTGTAACTCGGATCAGTGCTGGCCGGCAGCACGACCGGGTACAGGGCAAAAGCGGCGCCAACCAACATGCTGACAATGTAAAGGGCGGAAGCCACAAACGCGGGCTTCTCTTTTCCCTTCAATGTACCCCAGAGCATTGCGCCAAGACTTCCAAGCACGAGCAGCGGTATCACCGCGCCGATAGGATGTTCCCGATAATTATCCATGACCTCCGGCTTCATCCAGTTCGTTGCGATCAGGCCAACGATGGTCAGAAGCACCTGGATCGGCCACATGAGCAAAGCCACTCTGCGGGCGCGAAGGTTCAATTCGCCTTCTGTCTTTGTGACGATGTAAAGTGCGCCGTGTGAGGTCACGGTCACCAGGGCGATCACGCCTGCCATTACGGTGTACCAGTCCAGGATGCCGGGATGTCCACCGACCCGGAAATCGGTCCACAGCGGCTCAAAGAAGAAGCCGTCCGGCCCCAGCGGAACTCCACGGATCACATTGCCCAGGGCCGCGCCCAGAAAGATCGCCAGCAGAGCGCTTGAGGCAAAGAAAATCGCATCGAAGAATCCGATCCACACCGGATTCTCCATATGCGCCCTGAATTCAATGCCGATGCCGCGCAGCATCAACAGCCAAAGCACCATCGTCAAGGGAAGGTAAAACCCGCTGAAGCTGGAGGCATAGAGTTGCGGGAAGGCAAAATAAAGTGTGCCACCGGCAGCCAGTAGCCAGACTTCGTTCCCGTCCCATACCGGACCAATCGCGCGCAGCACCATGCGCCGCTCCGCGCCAGTCCTTGCCACGAAAAGACAGATCACGCCCGCGCCGAGATCGAAACCGTCAAGCACTACGTACGCAACCACCATCACCGCAACGATCATGAACCAGAGCGTTTCCATAAGTCCTCTAACCCAAGATCTCTAATGTGACAGCGCCGCCGCCCCGGCCGGTCCGTGCTCAATCTCACGATGAACCAGAAACAGGAAAAGAACTCCCAACACCAGATACATGCCCATGAATCCCAGCAGTGTAAACATGCCGTTTCCGGCTGACACTGTTTTCGAGTATCCATCCGCCGTGAGCATCAAGCCATAAACCAGCCAAGGTTGGCGGCCCAACTCGGCAGTCATCCAACCTGCGGTGTTGGCGATGTAAGGGAAGGGAAGACTCAACAGCAGAACCCACAACATCCAGCGCGCGTCAAACAGCCTGCCGCGCCACAACAGAAAAGCGGACACGACCATAATGGCGATGAAGATCGTGCCTAGCCCCACCATGATGTGGTAGCTGTAATAGAGCAGCGGGATGTTTTGCGGCCACAGCCGCTCTGGGAAGGAATCCAGACCTTCCACATTCGCCTCCCAACGCCGGTAGGTAAGGAAGCTGAGCGCTTTGGGAACCAGCAGCGGGTTATCAATTTTCCGGGCCTCGACGTCAGGCTGTCCGATGATGACTAACGGCGCGCCGGGTTGGCTGGTAAACAACGCTTCCATCGCCGCCAGCGTTACTGGTTGGTAGCGCGTTACCATCCGGCCCTGGCCATCGCCTGTGGGAAAAAGTTGCAGGATGCTGAAGATGCAACCCGCCACGACGCCAGTGCGCAGAAAAATCTGTCCATGCTCGCTATATTTGTTCGAGAGCAAATAGAATGCCCCGACAGAAGCCATCACAAAAGCACCTGTGACCACCGCACCGCTCATGTTGTGCGCATATTGCCACCACGCCCACGGGTTCAGCACCAGTTCCCAGAAACTGCTGAGTTGGGCTGAGCCGTCGGGTGCGCGCTCGTAGCCGACGGGATTCTGCATCCAGGCATCGGTGACGATGATGAAGTATCCCGAAAGCCACGAACCGAGAAATACCGCGACCGCCGACCACCAGTGTGCGCGCGGGCTCAGCTTCTTCTCTCCGTAGAGAAAGAGTCCTAGAAATGCCGATTCCAGGAAGAATGCGAACATGCCTTCCATGGCCAGGGTCTGGCCGATCACGCCGCCGGCGAAGCGCGAGAAATGCGACCAGTTGGTGCCGAACTGAAATTCCATGGGAATGCCCGTTACCACCCCGATCACAAAGTTGATGCCGAAAATGCGCGTCCAAAACCGCGCGGCTTGGTTGTAAATTTCATCATTGCGGCGCAGCCCCAGCGTCTTCAGCACCACAATCAGTGGCGCCAGCCCCATGGTGAGTTGTGGAAACAAGTAGTGAAAAGTGATCGTGAAGGCAAAATGCAGGCGATGAACTAGAAGCGCGCTCTCCATAGAGAACCCTCATCTGAGTGTGAGGAAAAGTATCTCAACGCGATAAGCAGGCGTCGCTGTGACGCGCATCACATGCTAGCGCATACTGCTACGTCGGCGATCAACATGCTCCTGCCGTATCTGGCGCCGCCGTCCAGCATCGTCGTAGCGGCGGCGCTGATCGTCAGTTTCAGGAATCACCGCCGGAACCTGGATACGGCGTCCCCCGGCGTCAACCGCCACAAACGTCAAGTAAGCCGAACTCACGTGCCTGCAATCGTCGACGATGTAGTTTTCCACCCAGGCCTTTACCCCCACTTCCATCGAGCTGTGAAACACGCGATTGACAGAGGAGCGTAGAATTACCAGATCTCCAACATGCACCGGCACCCAGAAATCCATGTGATCGATCGCTGCCGTCACAACATAGTTCCGGGAATGTCGATGCGCGGCCATGGCCCCGGCAAGATCAATCCAATGCATAAGGCGTCCGCCGAGCAGGGCGCCGAGAGGATTGGCGTCATTCGGTAAAACAATCTCGGCCATTTCAGACTGTGAATCGCGGACGGGGCGAGGTAACGCTGGTTCATGATTCTCATTCATGGATTTGTGCTCGAGGTGAGGCCCGCCGCAGCGGGTTGGATTCTACGAACCAGATACGATTGCAAATAACATTCTGCCATTTTCTGAATGCGTGCATCGGGGTGAAAAGTGGTCCACCGGCCGAGCGAGAGATCGTATTCCAGAATTCCGTGGCCCGCGGGACGGTGCCTCGATTCGCAGACGAACCAAAGCTCCAGCTGCGCGCCGCGATCACGCGCGATGGAAAATCTCACCGCATCGTACGGGCGTTCCTCGGGCAAACGCGCGCACCCGGTAGCGTAACCGAGATTGCAGAGTTCCCGCAGTTCCTGATTCGACGGTTCTGCGTTTTCATAGCCAGGCGCGGAGCAATGGCCAATCCATCCCCCGCCCAAAGGCAGACGCGAAGGATGAAGCCACCCGCCGTCTTCCAGCTTGCTGGTCGGCATGAAGAATGGACACGCCACTCGCTAAACTCCTTTTTGATAGATGAAGGCATTGTACTCAGCGAGAGAATGGATCGCTAGTGCCGGAGACCGATAGTCATCTTCGTCGGAGACCTCTGCAGACTCTGCGGCCGTTCTCCGCGACCTCTGCGATCTGGGATTTTTCAACTCTCAACCCTCGAACAATGAGGGCTTACACAGGTTGTAGTAAGCTCGTATCCGAGTGGTTAGGCTGAGTGCTGAAAGCTGAGGGCTGATAGCTGCTTTATGGACCGACTTGCAATGCTGAACGAAATTCTTTCGCAGAACCCCAACGATGCCTTCGCCCGTTACGGCCTCGCCATGGAACACTCGAAAGCTGGCGAATTTGAACGCGCTCTGGAGGAGTTCGGGAAGTTGCTCTCCATTCATCCCGATTACACCGCTGGATACTTCATGGCCGCCCAGACCTTGGTGACCGCGAATCGAGTGGATGAAGCCAGGAGAATGTTAGTTGACGGAATCTCGTCGGCGAGGCGCACGAACAATATGCATGCGCAATCCGAAATGACCGCTCTGTTAGATGAGTTGAAATCTTCCTAGAGTACCCGCCGTACGCTCCGCCAAACTCTTTGTCATTCCGAGGAGCGAAGCGACGAGGAATCTGCTTCTTCTCGCCAACAACAAACTGCAAATCCCACACTTCGCTTGGTGGCACACTCTCAGGATGCGCGCGCTACACACGCTCCCGCGCCATCCGCACCATTGCCCATTCCAGCAATCCCGGAAATAGTTGATAGATCTTGATCACCGGGTGCATGAACCACGGCACAACCACTTCCCGCTTCTGCCTCAAATATCCTTGAAGCACCGCGTTGGCGACCCGTTCGACGGTGACGCCTCGCACTCGCGCCGGCCGCACTTGCTTTTGTTCTCTGCCTTTTATTGCATTCTTGCTAAAGTCCGTGCGCACGTAGCCTGGACACACGGTCAGCACGTTAATCCCAGAACTCAGGAGCTCGATCCTCGCGGCCTTGCCGATCGCATTCATGGCAAATTTGGTCGCACTATAGACGGCATGGAAGGGAATCGGAATATGTCCGGCCACGCTCGATATGTTAATGATCGCCCCGGAGCCTTGCTGTTTCATCACCGGAATCACCGCCTGCATCGCTTCAAGTGCGCCGAAAAAATTAGTCTCGAAGGTTTCACGAACGGCAGACATATCCACGTTCGCGATCGAGTCCAATATTCCGTGGCCGGCGTTGTTGATCCACACATCGATGCGCTGAAAGTGGTGCAGAGTGAGCCCAACCACACGATCAATCTCTTCGCGATTCCGCACATCGCAGGCGAGAGCCAAGGTTCGTTCGGTGTGCCCAACCCGTCCACGAGCAGCCTCCACGCGTTCGGCGTCGCGCGAGAGAAGCACCACACTCGCACCACGGTCGGCGAAGAGTTTTGCAACAGCCTCGCCGATGCCCATCGATGCGCCAGTTATAACGACAACTTTTCCCGAGACTTGCATTCCACTCGATCCCATTTCGAGCTTCTATTCTCCTTGAGCGCCCAAGTCAAGCGGGATCAGGTCAACCTCTGGCGTACAATCCTAGAAATTCGCGTCGCGTATCGTCGCGAAGGATCCCGGAGGCCGTTTCTTGAGCGCACTGCTGCCCTTGTTTCCGCTGGACCTGGTTCTGCTTCCGGGCACGCCGCTGCCGCTGCACATTTTCGAGCCGCGCTATCGCGAAATGATTTCCGAATGCCTCGACCGCAGCCAGCACTTCGGTGTCCTTCGAGGTAAGGATCAAGAGCTCGCTGAGATCGGCTGCACCGCAGAAATCCTTACAGTGACCAAGAAATATCCCGACGGGCGCATGGACATCGTCACCGAGGGCCGTGCCCGCTTTGAAGTCATCCAGCTAAATCAGGAACGATCGTTTCTGCAGGCCGAGGTTCTCTACCTGCACGACGAACCTGAGATCCCATCAACCGACGAAATAGCGCAGGCCATGAAACTTCACGGCGAAATCATGACCCTGGCTGGAGCCGAGCCGGAAAGATCCTCGGAGGTCGTGGAAGTGCAACTCTCGTTTCATCTCGCCGGATCGCTTCCTCTGGATCTCGATTTCAAACAAACATTGCTGGGAATGACCTCGGAAGCCGAGCGCCTGCGAGCTCTTATTTCGTTCTTTGAAAACATCCTGCCGGCCATGCGCCGCACCGTACATGTTCGCCGCAAAGCCGGTGGCAACGGGCACGCGGGATAAGCTGAGGCAAGCGTATAATCTGGCCAGAAGCAGTCCTTCTGGGGGTTTTTCTATCATGAGTCTTCCGCGGACGCTCGGCGAGTTACGCCACAGTCCATTTTCCGAAGAACAGCTGCGAAGCCGTCGCGTGAAGGACGAATTACGCGACAACCTGATGGCGAAACTTCGCCAGGGCGGACCGATATTTCCTGGGATTGTCGGCTACGACGATACCGTGGTGCCGCAGATCGTTAATGCCGTTCTTTCGCGCCATAATTTTATTCTGCTCGGACTGCGCGGCCAGGCCAAGAGCCGCATCCTGCGAGCTCTGACCACGTTGCTGGATGCGCAGACTCCGTACATCGCGGGTTGTGAAATTCACGACAACCCTTACGCGCCCATCTGCCGTCGCTGTCGGGACCAGGTTAACCAACTCGGTGACGAAACGCCCATCGCGTACCTCACTCAGGAAAATCGCTACGTGGAAAAGCTGGCCACGCCCGACGTGACTATTGCGGACCTGATCGGCGATATCGATCCCATCAAGGCCGCGCGCGGTGGCCACGAACTCGGCAGCGAAATGACCGTCCACTACGGATTGCTGCCGCGCGCCAATCGCGGCATCTTTGCGATCAACGAACTGCCGGACCTCGCCGGCAAAATTCAGGTTGGTCTGTTCAACATCATGCAGGAAGGCGACGTGCAGATTAAGGGATACCCCATCCGCCTGCCGCTCGACGTTGCGCTAGTGTTCAGCGCCAACCCGGAGGATTACACGGCTCGCGGCAAAATCATTACTCCGCTGAAAGACCGCATCGGTTCCGAAATTCGTACGCATTACCCGGCCACGATTGAAGAAGGCATCGCGATCACTACGCAAGAATCCTGGACGCAGCGCGATGGGTACAAGCTGCACATTCCCAAATACGTGCAAGAGGTCATCGAGCGAATCGCCTTTGCCGCGCGCGAAGACAAGAAGGTCGACAAGCGCTCGGGCGTAAGCCAGCGCCTGCCTATTTCGTGCATGGAGAACGTCATCTCAAACGCCGAACGCCGCGCGATTCGGCATGACGAGAAGCTAGTCGTGCCCCGCATCGGAGATGTCTACGCCGCCATGCCCGCCATCACCGGAAAACTCGAACTGGAGTACGAAGGCGAAATGAAAGGCGCGGACCACGTAGGACGCGAACTAATCCGAACCGCCATCGCCAAAACTTACGACGGATACTTCAAAGGCACAGACATGAACCAGATCGTCCAGTGGTTCGACCTCGGCGGCGAAATTCAGTTGGCGGACAGCGCCGGTGCGACCGAAGCCCTGCAATCGCTTCGCAGCATTCAGGGTCTAATGGAAAAAGTGGTCAAGCTAAACGTGGGACCGAAAGAGAGCCCGGAGACACAAGTCTCAGCAGCAGAATTTGTGCTCGAAGGTTTGCACGCCCACAAACGCATTGGCAGAAACGAAGAGCGCCTGTTCACCGCCGGAGAAAAGCCGCCGAAGGTCGCAGAAAAGCCCTTCGAACGTGAAGATCCGCCGTTCCGCGGCAGAAGGCCGTTCAACTAGCATTCGGCAGTCAGCACTCAGTCTGCCGCGCCAAGCGGCGACGAAGTAGGTTTGCTGACTGCTGAGTGCTGAATGCTCTGTATGAAACGCATCCGCTACAGCAAATACGTTCCCGACCCCGCCGGCGAAATGAGCATGGAAGACTTGCTCAGCGCGCTCTCCGACTACCTGCTGCAGAGCGGATTCCAGAATTACCTCTATGACGATTTCGGCGATGGCGAGCAGACCCTCGACGATCTCCGCCGTGCAATCGAGCAGGCATTACTGGATAGCGACTTGCTCGACGAACAAATGCGTCAGCAACTCCAGCAAATGCAAATGGAAGGCACGCTGGACGAACTGATCGACAAACTGATTCAACGCATGCAGCAGGAAGATTACATCAGTATCGACCAGCCTCATGATCCTGCGCGACAATCTGGAGCAGGCGGGCAGGTAGGCGAAGCGCAGCAACAAGTGAAGTTCGAAATCACCGACAAGAGTCTGGACTTTCTGGGTTTCAAAACCCTGCGGGATCTCATGGGATCGCTCGGTAAATCCAGCTTCGGCCGTCATGACACTCGCGACATGGCGACCGGCATCGAAGCCAGCGGCGCATCCCGTCAATATGAATTCGGCGACACGCTCAATCTCGACATCACTGCCACGCTCTCCAGCGCAATCCAGCGGGAGGGCATGAAGCTCCCGCTGAACATCGAATATTCCGACCTGCAGGTGCATCAGTGCGAGTATCAATCTTCCTGCGCGACCGTGCTCATGCTCGACTGCTCGCACTCCATGATTCTTTACGGAGAAGACCGCTTCACGCCCGCAAAAAAAGTCGCCATGGCGCTCTCGCACCTGATTCGCACCCAGTATCCGGGAGATTCTCTATCGTTGATCTTGTTCCACGACTCGGCCGAGGAAGTACCGCTTTCGCAACTGGCACGCGTGAAAGTCGGCCCGTATTACACCAATACTCGCGAAGGCCTGCGCCTCGCGCAACGCATTCTGCAACGCCAACGCAAAGACATGAAGCAGATTGTCATGATCACCGATGGCAAGCCGTCCGCACTGACCCTCGAAGACGGACGCATCTACAAAAACGCCTTCGGCCTCGATCCGCTGGTCGTGAGCCAGACTCTGGAAGAAGTTTCCAAGTGCAAGCGCGCCGGCGTCCTGATCAATACGTTTATGCTCGCGTCAGATTATGGCTTGGTGCAGTTCGTGCAAAAAGTAACAGAAATGTGCCGCGGCAAAGCCTACTTCACCACGCCGTACACGCTGGGCCAATATCTGCTGATGGATTACATGTCGCGCAAGACCAAAACCATCCACTAGGTAAGCTGGATCCTAGCCATCGGACTTTTTCACTGCCAACTCTGCCCCTTGGAATCCGATCTTGCTGTGCGTCCCGTCGCAAAACGGTTTGTTGACTGACCCTCCGCAACGGCAGAGCGAAAAAGCTGGTTTGCCCGTGAGGTCATACGCAGTGCCGTTGACGTCAACCAGTTCGATCGAACCTTCAGGAGCTTCCACGCGATAAGGACCATTTGGTCGGATCGTGATTTTTACTGTAGCCATGAGGCCTCCAATTGAATTGAGTTTGAGTTATGAAGATACCAGCTTTGATCCACCGGCTTCCAGTTCTCGGCGGAAAAAGCAGATTCCTCGGGGATAAAGCTCCATTGGAATGACAACGCTGGGGGTGGCGAAGGCAAGGGGTAGAAATGAGGAACTAGGTGAGCCAGAAGTTAGAACCTAGGAGCCAGAAGCAAAAAGCCGGAAGCCTCACGCCACTGCCAACCGCGCCCCAATCAAACTGTGATAAAGCCGCACATACTCATCGATCATGCGCTTGGCAGTGAAGCATTCTCGCGCACGTTGATAGGCGCGAGTGGCATAACCGCGGCACAGATCGCGATGCTCATGCAATCGTCGAATCACATCCGCCAGGCTCTCGGCGTCGTTGGCTTGAAAGTAAATCGCGGCATCACCCCAAATCTCGCGGAAGGAAGGAATGTCATTCGCCACGATGGCGCAGCGCGAGAACGCGGCTTCGAGCGGCGCCATTCCAAAAGCTTCATATCTCGAAGTAGCCGCATAAATCGATGCGCGGCTGTACAGCGTGCGCAATTGCGCCTGAGTCTGCGGTCCTTTGATCGCCACATTGATCTGGTCGATCGCAAGTTTCACATCCGTCCGAATCGGAATCTCCACATCGACCACCGGCGTCTCCGCGCCCACGATGCAGACCGGCAGCGGGTGAGTGTACTGAGTCAGCAGGCTGACTTGCTTGCTGGCATCGCACAGTCGTCCCACGGCCAGCACGGAATCATCCTTACTCACGTAAGGATTAAATGAAACCGGATTACGGCCGTTATAGATCACCGCGTCCCGTCGAGGCTGCGTATAACACTTGCGAATCGCATCCAACATCCATACCGAGGGCGCGACCACCGCGCTCGAATGCCACAAGCCACGCGTCACGACTTCCCGATACCAGTGCATCCAGCGGCTTTCTTTGAATTCGTGCCCGTGGATCTCCTTCCACCAGCTGATCAAATCACCGTGCGCCACCACCACACGCGGAGCGTCGACTGGAAGGTTTCCATAACACAATTGATTCAGGTGCAGCAGATCAGGTTTGAGTTCCTTCACGAGAGCCACGAGATACGCGGAAGAGTCTTTGAGGTCCTGTTCGGCTCCGTGCATCCACTCCAGGCGAAAAGCCGTCGGACGATATTCCAGGCCCTGCAGTTCGTCCATCCAGGAGGTCTGCTGGGGCAGCGGAATATCACCGAGGCTAACCAGCGTCACTCGCACGCCACGACTTACCAGCCCCGTGACCAGTTCTTGTGTGTAGGTCCACACTCCGCTCAACGTATCGGTGGTAACCAGAACGTGCACAAAATCTCCAATGTAGGGGCGAGCGTTCTCGTCGTGCCGGGCCGCGACCTATTCTATTGCGGAATGACCGCGGATTGAAGTACTTCTTTTCGTCTCCGACAAAGCGAAACAATGCAACATTTTGCACCCGCTTGCAAACAATTGAGCCGCAAAGCTCAAGTTACAATGAACTCATGCTTCGATTGATGTGCGTGACCGCTCATCCCGACGACGAGGCCGGAGGCTTCGGCGGTTCGTTGCGCCTCTACCACGATCGAGGCGTCGAAACTTGCGTCATCTGCCTGACTCCCGGACAAGCCGCGACTCATCGCGGTGGTGCCGCCAACGACCAGGAATTAGCCGCCCTGCGGCGTAAGGAGTTTGCCGCCGCTTGCGAGATTCTGAAAGTTTCGCGGGGAATTGTGCTCGACTATCCCGACGGCCAACTTCACCGCCAGGATCTTTACAAAGTAGTCTGCGATTTGACGCTGCACGTTCGCCAGTTCCGTCCGCACGTGCTCATGACTTTCGGCCCCGATGGCTCCGTCACCGGCCATACCGATCACTCCATGGCCTCCATTTTCGCCACCATGGCTTTTCACTGGGCGGGGCGCAACAACCGCTATCCCGACCAACTAACTGGCAAAATCGCTCCACACCAAACTCAGAAGCTTTACTACAGTACTGTCAATTTCACGCTCCCCGACCGCCAGCCGGTCACGCTGCCGCCAGCAACCGCGATCATTGAAATCGGAGATTACCTCGAGGCCAAGATTGCCGCATTCAAGGCTCACGCCAGCCAGGCGCCCTTGTGGGCTCTCATCGAATCCCACGTTCGCCAGCGCGGACGCAAGGAGATGTTCCACCTGGCCGCCCGAGTCACTCCTGGATTGATTGAACAGGAGACCGACTTGTTCGCGGGAATTAAAGAAGACATTTAGCGCAATCTTCGAACAACCAAGAAAGCAGATGTGCGCGGATCGCGAAAAGGTTCTGTCAACATTTTGTCCGAATTATTTGCAATGTATTCGGAGGCTTCGTGGTTGGGCCGACGCGCAGCTATTTCGACGAACCGCAGCTCTACTGTCCGCGCAATTCCCGAAACACCTGCACCAATGAACTGTGCCCGAAAGGCGCCGGCGCCAAAGTTAGAATCAGCATCACCAACCCGAACCCGGCAATCCATCGCCGGACGCCGGTCACTACCGGCCACTCCGCGACCATGGGATGCCGCATGCCGCTGATCCTTAGCAGAATCGCCCAGATCAACCAACCAGCCCAGAAATAAAGCGCCATCGGAATGAGCGCGAGAATCGTCAGGCGAGAAACCGTCTTGTGCGCCCGCGGAGCGAGCGAGAACACAATGTGTCCGCCATCAAGCTGGCCGCCAGGCAAAAGGTTGAGCGCAGTCGCGAACATTCCCACCCAGGCCGCGATCGCCGTGGGATGAAAATAAATCGAGTGCAGCGCCGACGTCGATGCTTTCAGCTGCCCGAGCGGAAGAACATACCAGGCCAATCGAAAAATCAGCGGGTATCCCAATTGAATATCAGAGCCCGCCATGCCCGGCGACATCACTTTCGAGAGTGGCAAAGCGAACATCAAGACGGTGACAGCCACTACAAATCCGGCAATCGGCCCGGCAATTCCAATATCAAAGAGTGCAGCCCGCGAACGAATCGGAGAGCGAATCCGAATAAACGCCCCCAGCGTACCGATCAGCGTGGGCGCAGGAATGAAGAAGGGCAACGTCGCATTCACGCCGTAGTAGCGGCAACACAGATAGTGTCCCATCTCGTGCGCTAGAAGAATCAGCATCAGCGTGGATGCAAACGGAACGCCAAGCAGAATCCGCGACGGATCAGCCCACATCCATCGCAGCGGGAACAAAGGCACCTCGTCATCATTCAGCGAAAACGCAGGTTGGTTGTGCTCGAAGTTGGCTTCCATCCGCGCACCCACAACCAGCGTAGTGAAAATCGTCGCCAGCAGCAGCACGATGTGCAGCCAGTATCGCTGCTTCGGAGGCTGCACGACAAAAACTTCAACGGGACGGTAATACTCGGTGGTCGAAGAAGAGACTGGGGGAAGAAATTCAGGCATCAGGATTCCGCGTTGTCAGGCCAAAGCAATCGCGAGCGGGAACGCCCGCGCATCCATCGTACGCGAGACCAGGTGTTTCAGTCGATGGCTTGCAGTTCCTTGCCCGGCTTGAAACGCACTGCTTTGCCCGGCGGAATGGAAACCTCAGCTCCCGTACGCGGATTGCGTCCGATGCCGGTCTTGCGTGGCCGGACATTGAATACGCCGAAGCCGCGCAGTTCAATGCGATCGCCTTTGGCCAGCGACCGCTTCATGCTTCCAAAAACCGTTTCCACGGCCAATTCGGCCTTCGTCTTGGTGATTCCTGTCTTGTTGACCACTTCATTGATGATGTCGAGCTTGATCACAGGCGGCGCCCCCGAGCGATGGAGTCAGTAGCGATGCACCAAGTCATTGATGCTAAGGAAGATACGAGAGATTGTCAACGGGAGGTTATCGAATCAGTCAAAAGAAGTAACCCGGCGCCAAGCTTTCGGCTGTTGTCCTGAAGCCCGAAGCCCGAATCCTGAAGCCCTAAGCCTGAAGCCCGAAGCCCGAAGCCCGAAGCCTGACCCGCGAGGCCTATTTCCCAGAGTTCTCACCCTCTTTATACATGTACTTGATCGCCGGTTTGTAAATCATCATATTGGGCGAACCGTTGCAGGTTATTTTCAGGCAGCTCCTGTCGTACCACTCGATGACGCCATGGATTTCTTCGCCGTCGCGGAGCACGATGACCATCGGTGTCCTCGCCTGCATCTGTTTCTGATAATAGAAATTCTCCGCGTTGGTTTGCTCGGGGGGCGCAACTTTGCGGCCACCGCCGTTTCGGTCGTTACGGTCATTACGATCGTTGCGGTCGCTAGTGCGTTCCGGACGGTCTCGTCGCTCTCCCACAGCTGCCGACGAATGATTGTGGTCGTTCCGGTTTAGTGAAGGGCGAATCAGCTTCCGGTTGGCAAAACTTTCAGGTTCGGTTGTCCGCTCGTCCGGCATGGAATCAACCGCATCTTTCATGGCCATAGCTTCACCTGTTCGACACGCTTTTTTACGCGGGCCACAACCCGGCGCGACTGTGATTGTGGATTCTGAAGGCGTGAACTTTCCATTACCGTAGCACAGGAGCAGGAGAGATGACAATCCTCAACTTCCCAGACCTGCTTGACCCTGATCAACGGAAAGATAAACGGAAAAATAATAAACGGAAAATTCAGCAAATGACAGCTCGCTTTTGGTGTATATTACGTCCGCTGATTACACCCGCCGATGAACGACGGGATCCCAAACCCCCTTGGGAAGCGAGGATACGGTTTTCCACTATTCCGCAAACTTTTTCAACCGCAATGATTTTCGCCTGCGGCTGAGCCCTTTGTTCTTGCATCGCGGCATCGCTCGCGGTTAGTTTGATTGGTCCTATTCTTGCCCCTGTAAGGAAGAATTATGAGGATTTCCCTTAGGTCTTGGTTCGCGTACTTAACCCCGGTGTTGGTGGTTGGTCTTTGTTTCGTGAGCGGTTTTGCGGTCGGTGCGGATCACCCTCATTACGTCGTCACCAACGATGATGTGCCACCCAGCCTCGCCACGAGTGTCACCTTCTATACCGTCGCGACGAACGGTCAACTGACCATGAAAACCAAAATCTTGACCGGACGAGGTGGCATCGGTGGTGGCTACTTTGCCGCAAATCGGGTGACTGTACTGGACAGCGGAAATGCCGAGTGTGTCTACGCCTCCGACGCCCAAACTGGCGAGATCCAGGGCATCAGCGTCAAGACTCTTGAAATTGCCGGCCACGCGAATGGCTCCAAGAAAGACACCGGCGCTTCCAACGGCGTCGGCCTTGCCATGAACGCCCAATACCTCTATGCCAGCTTCACTGACTTCAGCACCATCGGAACCTTTCAGGTACTGCCTGGTTGCAAACTCAAATTCGTTAGCGACATCACGGTCGCTGGACTGCAAAGCGGAATTGTCGATGGCATGGTGATCCACGGTGACATGATGGTCGTCACTTATGGCGACGGCTCGATCGAATCTTTCAATATATCGGCGGGCGTTCCGGTGTCGAATGGCGATGAGCAGAACTCCACTGGCTCGCGCAGGGGCAACACTTATCCCAGTGGCATTGATATCACCCAGGATGGCCACTACGCCATCTTTGGCGATACCTCGCCCTTCACCATCGTTGAAGTTTCTGACATTTCCTCCGGCAAGCTGACCCCGACGGTCGTCTATCGTTTGGGGAATGCAATTAATTCCAGTAACGTCCTGCTAAGCCCCGACGAGACGCTTCTTTACATCAGCAACAATCAATCGGGCAAACTCACTGCTGCTTTTTTCGATAAGACTACGGGCAAACTTTCCAAAGGTTGCGTCTCCCGGGCGCTTAAGGGATTTGTGACCGACTGGTCCTACACGGCGTCTTTGGCTTTGGAAAAGACCACAGGAACGGGCGGAATGGTATACGTCGCCGAGTTTGGCGCGCCGTCCTCGATCGGGGAGATTGAAGTGACCTCGTCCGGCGGCAAATGTACGCTGACCGAATCCTCCAAATCGCCCATCGCCGACCCAAACAGTCCGGGGCTGCTCTCCATTGGAGCGTTTCCACCCCGGCCGTTCTAACTGAGATAGAGGGAATTGAATATGCGCTCTGCGTTTAGATATTTGCTTGCGATCCTGCTGTGCGGGTTTTCTTTTGTGACTGTGCAGGCCCAATGTCCTGCCCGTCCTGACTCCGGCACCGTAGTTAAAGACGCCCTCACTCTTGATAGCGTGAATGGCGTCCTCAACGCCGATTTCACCATGAAGCACTCGGTCGACACTGCTGGCTTCAACCATTATTGTTACATCTACGACACCGCCAAAGGTGAGGTGGAGGCGCCGACCCTGCGCCTCAATCAAGGCGATCATCTTGTCCTCGATGTCAAAGACCGCATCGAGACCACTGATGAGGGCGAGACCAGCGGAATGGAAATGGACATGTCTGGTGCGCCGGTTTGCGGCGACACTGGAACTCCCACGTTGGCTTCAACCAATGTCCACTTCCACGGCCTGAACGTTCCGCCGGTCTGCCATCAGGACGACGTTCTTACCACGCTCATTCAGCCGAACAAACCCGCGTTTCGCTTCGACATGCAGATCCCGAAGGACGAACCGCCGGGGCTCTATTGGTACCATCCCCACATCCACGGCTTCACCGAGTTCCAGGTCAACGGAGGCGCAGCCGGAGCGCTCATCGTCGAGGGCATGGAAAAGGTGCGTCCAGAGGTAAAGGGACTGACTCAGCGCGTGTTCACCATTCGTCAGCAATATCTGGTTCCGTGGATCCCAGGACCCTACCAGCTGACCATTAACTTCCAGGTCGCCGCTTCTCCCAGCTTTCCTGCGCCCATCATTCAAATGAAGCCCGGCGAGAAGCAGTTCTGGCGGGTCGTCAATGCGACTATCCAGGACTTCATGCCCTTGCAAGTTTGGTTTAACGGCAATCCGCAGAAATTAGAAGTAATCGCGCTCGACGGATATCCTCTGTCCAAACCGAGAACCCAGGAAACCATTCTGGTGCCTCCCGCTGGCCGCGCGGAGTTCATCGTACAGGCTCCTCCCGAAGGAACCCAAGCCGAGTTCATCTCGCTCGGCTATTCGACCGGTCCGACCGGTAACCCCGATCTCGAACAGGAACTTGGCAGTATCCAGCTCACCAGCGACGATGGAACCCAAACGGCAGCGACGAAGCCCGCTCAGCCCGGGCCTCCCGTTACCACAGAAAACATCAAGTTCGCAGACTTGGAAAAACAGAAACCAACTACCCTGAGAAAACTTTACTTCTCCGAGGAGTTCGGCGGGACCAACGGTCCCATCCAGTTCTACATCACCGTCGACGGACAAAAGCAGAAGGTTTTCGAAGCCAACGAGAAGCCCGTCATCACCACTCACGTCGGCGCGGTCGAAGACTGGATCATCGAAAACCACGCCCTCGAGACCCACGCCTTCCACATCCACCAAATCCATTTCCTGCTCCTTGAAGTAGATGGAAAGCCCGTCCCGACGGAGCTGCGCGACACCTATGAGATTCCCTTCTGGGAAGGCCCCGGCCATCCCTACCACAGCATCAAGGGACGTTTTGATTTCCGCGATCCCACCATTGCCGGCACCTTCGTGTTTCACTGTCACATTCTGTTGCACGAAGATCTTGGCATGATGCACAAAATTCTGGTTCTTCCAAAAGAGGAGTAAGGTCGATGCAAAAGAGGATTTTCTTTATCCTGGGAACAGCGCTCCTGTTTGTCGCCGGATATCTAACTGGAAACCGGGGTGCCACTGTCGCCCATGCCCAAGCTCCCACGCAGGGCAGCGTGCCCAAATCCTACGGTCGCCTGGTCACGGCGATCGCCGACCAGATCGGCACCGGCCTGATCTTCGAAGATAGTCAAGGCGTGATCCGCTTCGTCAGCGTCACCGGCATGAAAGAGGGAGAGCTGGCGCGCTACGACCAAACCCCGACTCACGGCGGCATTCCCAAATCCTACAGCCGTCTGGTAACCGCTGTCGTCAACTCCGAAGGGACCGGCCTGATTTTCGAGGACAGCGATGGCGTGATCCGCTTCGTCACCATCGCTGGCAAAAAAGAAGGAGAATTAACCCGAAACTGAGAACCGAGAACTGGTTTTAATCCGACCGTTCTCACTTAGTCGAAGATGTCCGCCGCGGCTTGTGTTCACACCTGTCCGTGTTGATGCAAGACTCCCGCATCACCAGGCGCTCCACCGGCTTCCCACCCACAATGTGGGAGTCGATGATTTCATCAACGTCCGCCAGCGTCACTCCTCCGTACCAGACCGCCTCCGGATAAACCACCAGGTTCGGACCGTGCTCACACTGATCCAGACACCCCGACTGGTTCGCCCGCACTTTTCCCTTGAGTCCACGCTGCGCCAGTTTTTCCTTGAATAGCTTTTGCAACTCGGCCTTTGCCGCCGGGTCGCAGCATCCCCGCGGATGCCCCGCCGGCCGCTGATTCCCACAAATAAAAATATGCTTCTCAAACTTAGCCATCACAACAATGTACAGGATGAACAGGAGTGCAAGTCACGCACACGTAGTCCTTGACGCCCCGTCTGCGCAGCAAGGCGAAGCTCGGCCGGAAGAGAGATCCAAGATCTTAGCCGCGGAGCGGCGTAAGAATGCAGCCCACGGCGCAACAGGCTGCGGAAAAACTCTCGATTCGTATCAGGGTATGCCTTCAGGCATACCGTAACTCGACGGAAAATGGGTTCGGCTTTAGCCGCCGGAGTTCGATGGTATAACTGTGAATGGAATTTTCCCGCAGCCTCGCAAGCTGGGAGTAAAGCCGCGCCTGTCAATCCTTCAACGGCACAATCGCCTGCCCGCCCCGGCAGAAAGTCGCCACATGCTGCAATCCCCCATCCGGCCCTTTTACCAGCATCACCGGACCATAGCAGAACACGGCATGACCGCTCTCGGCCATATACCATGTCCCACTCTCACGCGCATGTTGTACCACGGGAAGATCGACCGGCGGACGCGGAGGCGCCGCCACTTTTGAACCGGGTAGAGATAGAGCTAGTAGAGCCATCGCCAGGGCCTTCATCCACTTCCCCTGGCCCTGAGATTCAGATCGTTTTCACGATCCTGCGTCCGTCCACAATATCCGAAATGCCTAACGGCGGTTTCGGCGGCATCGTCTTTCGCGTTTTGCCTGCATTGTGGCTGCTCTGGGCGGCAACTCCCGCTTTATCCTGGGTCATTGGAACCTGAGTCATTGGAACCTGGGTCAACGGAGTTTGGGTCAACGGAGTTTGCGCCTGGGAGCGGGATCCTGCCTTCGCCTGGGCCTGAGCGTCGGCATACTGCTTTTGCACCATCTTACCTTTAATGCTGCTCAATTCGCTGCTGTCGCTTAGCAATGATCGGATCAACCATCGCTGGGAAGCAATGGTTCGATCCTGTTCTACCGCCAGCATGCACATCAATCCATAAGAAATCAGGAATAACACAATCAGAACCGGGAGCAGCGTATGTTTGCGCTTGGGCGGCGCAGGCGGCGCCTGCGGGATTGCAACCACGGCATCTTGCGTCCAGCTTAACAATTGGGACCCCGATCTACGCCCCAAGGCAGCGGGCACACGTGGAAATGCAGCTAGACCACCATCGCACCAAGCTTTAGCAAGTCATTGTAAGGCAATTACTTAACTGAGATCGCCTTTCGACAGCCAACCCCGTCAGATGCAACCTAATGCACATTTACGAACTAAAATGAGCGCCTCTTGCACTGCTCGTCAGATCATTATCCAAGCAACGGACTCCCTGACCGAGCCAAGGCCTTCCGATAACCATCCTAATC